>Ga0134127_10000072_pt1 | contig 137673 bp, 105 predicted proteins | sample KB31753_FD_96459 | JGI IMG/M metagenome (GOLD analysis project Ga0134127, IMG submission 96459) | Terrestrial soil microbial communities with excess Nitrogen fertilizer from Kellogg Biological Station, Michigan, USA - KB3-175-3 | ecosystem: Environmental > Terrestrial > Soil > Unclassified ...
CAAACATGGAACACGCAATGAACAGACCGCTCCGCTTTACCCTTGCCTACCTCCTTCGACGCCGAAATGCTCCTCCCATGCGGACCATGACGCCTGGAATCCGAGCGAGAAGCGAAGGCGGACAGGGGAGAAAACCCGATCGCCCCGGTCGACCGACTTCGCGCTCTGAGCACGCGTCGCTTTCCCAAGGTTTTCCAGTCCCGTTGTCATGGCGGGCAGAGGTCGACCGAGTCCTCATCACCGAGGGACAGATTGCTCGCCGGATCCGCAAGATGTCGCGTCAGATCGAGCACGATTTCCGCGGCCGCGAGATGGTGGTCGTATCACTGCTCAGCGGCACGGTGATGTTTCTCGCGGATCTCATCCGGCACTTGTCGCTTCCGCTGCGGCTGGATTTTATCGGTGTCTCCAGCTACGGGGCTGGCACGACTTCCGGCGAATTGGTTTTCACGAAGGAACTCCGGCTCGACGTGCGCGGACGCGATGTGTTGCTCGTGGACGATATCCTCGACACCGGCCGAACGATGACGCGGGTGATCGGCAAGTTGCGCGGACTGCGCCCCCGGCGCCTCCGAACCTGCGTTCTGTTGGACAAGCCTTCCCGTCGTGTCGAGCGGGTGCGGGCGGATTACGTCGGGTTCACGATCCCCGACCTGTTCGTCATTGGCTACGGACTGGACTACGCGGAGCGTTATCGGAACCTGCCGTTCGTGGGAGTGCTCAAGCCGGAGATGTATCGGGAGTAAAACCGGTGGAGAACCTCTTCCTGGCGTAGCTGGAGAATAGCCCCGCGTTTCAACGCGGGGGTAAGTCGACCCGGACGGCACAAGTCCCGAAGGGACGGCTGAAACCCTACACGCAATTGGCTCCTGGCCGGCCTGCCCTCAGCCGTCCCTTCGGGACGGATCCCTTTGGGCCGTCGGACCCAGCGTTGAAACGCTGGGCTATTCTCACCAGTCCCTTCGGGACAATGAGTGATCGGAATTCGGAGGCGCGTTCGGTTTTGTGTGCGTATATGAAGGCTCCCATATATCAGATTTCAGATTTCAAAACTCCCAGCAAAACGCGGCCGCGAAGAATTCTGTCCTGCGCCTAGCTGGAGTTAGAGTTTGACACTTGCCGGGAGCAAACCTAGCTTCCTCAACAGAACCAACTCAATTTATGGCCGAGAACGATCCGAATACTCCAGGTGGCGGAACCCCGACACCACCGCCAGGCGGAGTCCCTCCGCGGCCTGGCGACGCCGCCAAGGTCCAGCCCAAGAAAGAGACGGTCCGCATCAGCCTCCCCCCGAAACCTTCGTCGACCGCCACCATCAAGCTGCCTTCGATTCCTGGAGGACCCGCGCCGGCCGCGCCCGGTCCTGCGCCTGCGGCGCCCTCTCCGTCCAAACCTTTGACTCCGGCCCCGGCTGCGGCGCCGGCGCCACTGCGCCCGCCTACGTCTGGAGCACCGTCCGCAACGGTGGCGCGCCCACCGACTTCCACCGGTTCCCCGGCTCCGCGTCCCCCTGGCGCTCCCGCCCCGCGTCCCCCCGCGCACGCTCCGGCGCCTGCGGCCAAGAGAATGAGTGGCTTGGACCTTGGTTTGGCGATCGCAGCGGCCGTGATCGGCCTCGGGGCGGTCGTCAGCATTCTCTTGTTGATGCAGCTGAAGTAAGTCCAAACGGTTCCCGCGATCCATTTCGGAACTGAACCAACCCTCGTGATCCTATGTCTTCTCCGAACATCCTTACCCTCTCGGACTCGAATTTCGAACAAGAAGTGCTGAAGTCTGCCACGCCGGTCGTCGTGGATTTCTGGGCGGAATGGTGCGGCCCGTGCAAGATGATCGCGCCCATGCTCGAGGAACTGGCGGGCGAATATGCGGGCAAGGTGAAAATTGGGAAGGTCAATACCGATCAGTCCCAGCAGTTGGCCGTCCAGTACCGGATCAATTCCATTCCAACCCTCCTGTTTTTCAAGGCCGGGCAGGTTGTGGATCAAGTCATCGGCCTGAAGTCGAAGAAGGACCTCAAGGTCAAGTTCGACGCCGTCGCCTGAACCCGGTGCCCGCGGCGCCGGCGTATGTCGCTCTTCGTCACGCCCGGACAACACGCCCGACGCGCGGATCTGTATCATCAACTGGGACAGCTCACGGCGGCTGGCATTGGGATTGTTGAGGCCCTTGAGATTCAGCAGCGCGCCCCGCCACGGCCTTCATTCCGCAAGCCGCTTGCCGACATCCTCGCCAAGCTTTCGGAGGGCGCTTCGCTGGGAGAGGCTGTCGAGTCCGCGCGCCACTGGCTTACGTCATTCGACATCGCTCTGCTCGACACCGGAGAGCGGACTGGGCGGCTTTCGGCCACGTTCCAGTTGCTCGCCGAGCATTACACGTCGCGCGCGGCGTTGCTCCGTCAGTCCTTGTCCGGCCTCATGTATCCAGCGTTTCTATTTCACTTCGCCATTCTCATCGGCCCGCTGCCGGACCTGATTGTGAAGGGCGATGTGCTGGGTTACCTCATCACGACGCTGTCCATTCTTGTGCCTTTGTATGGGATCGTCGGGCTCGCCGTCTATGCTATGCAGGGGCGTCATGGCGAAGCCTGGCGTGGCCTGGTCGAGAGCATTCTTCACCGTGTGCCGGTGGTGGGGGTGGCCCGGCGCAGCATTGCCCTGGCACAACTTTCCTCGGCGCTCGAAGCCCTCGTCTCCGCCGGGATCACCATCCTGGAAGCCTGGCCGTTGGCGGCCGCCGCCAGTGGTTCACCCGCGCTGCGCCGGGTCGTCGCAAACTGGCAGCCGCGCCTGGCGGGCGGAGTCACGCCAGCCGACGTTCTCGCCAACGCCAGCGAATTCCCCGACCTGTTCTCCAGCATGTACCGAACCGGTGAGTACACGGGGAAGCTGGACGAGACTCTCCGCCGCCTCCACGCGCTTTACCTTGATGAAGGCCAGCGCAAATTCAAAGCCCTCGCTGAATGGCTTCCAAAGATTGCCTACTTGATGGTCGCGGCCATGATTGCATGGCGAGTCGTCAGCTTCTATTCCGGTTTGTACAAAGGATACGGTCTCTAGCCAGTTGACTCGTGAAGGCGCTGAATCAGCCGAGGGTTGATCCGACTAAGGTTAGAGTGATTGCCAAAAGTCATTTCCGAAATGGTGGGCGGCGCCCTGCTGGGCGCCGCGGCAAACCGGCAGGTTTGCCCCACCATTTCGGAAATGACTTTTGGCAACCAGTCTAAGCGCTTCAACGCTCCAACGTCTTAACGACTGACCGCCCCTTCACTCACGACGCCCCTTCACTCACGAGTAATCGTTTCGTCCAGATTCAGCATCACGCGGGCGACAGCAGTCCACGCTTCCAATTGCGGATCACGAACGCCGCGCGCTGCGGGGCGGCGTTCCGATGCCAGCAAGTCCTGAAGACGCCCTTTCTCATCCGCCGAAGGCTGCCGCGTCACGCAGAGTCGGAACGCATAGTCGAGCCGCGCCGAATCGGATTTGGGCGCCTCGCGCAAGACGCGTGTCGCGAGGCCTTCCGCCATTTCGTAAAACTGCTGGTCGTTGAGCAGCGTGAGAGCTTGCAACGGCGTATTCGAGCGCAGGCGCCGCGTGCAGGCGCTGAAGGCGTCCGGCGCGTCGAACACGGTCAGCGCCGGATGCGGCGTCGCTCTCCAGAACCAGGTGTAAACGCCCCGCCGATGGCGCTCGGCGCCGGCGCTCGGCTTCCATTCGCGGTTGGATTGGCCCAGGGACATCACGCCCGCCGGCTGCGGCGGATAGACCGGCGGGCCGCCCATCTTGTGCGACAACAATCCGCTGGCGGCCAGCGCCATGTCCCGCACGACTTCGGCGTCAAGCCGGAGCCGGCTTTGGCGGGCGAGCAGCTTGTTGTTCGGATCCTTGTCGCGCAACTCGGGTCGGAACTTCGAAGACTGGCGGTAGGTGGCGCTGGTAACGATGAGACGGTGGAGATGTTTCAGAGACCAAGGCGTTGAATCGTTGAATCGTGTAATCGTTGAATCGTTAAATGGACCTGATCCCTTCCCCGATTTAACGATTGAACGATTCAACGATTCAACGGGCGCCGACGGGGCCATGAACTCCCAGGCGAGCCAATCGAGCAATTCGGGATGCGACGGGAGCGCGCCTTGCGTGCCGAAGTCGTTCTCCGTTTCGACAAGGCCGTGACCAAAGTATTGCTGCCAAACGCGGTTCACCAGCACGCGGGCGGTCAGCGGATTGTTCGTCGCCACGATCCAGCGGGCGAGATCAAGGCGGGTGGGTAGCTGCGACCGTGAGGTCGCGGACGATCGGCCTGGGGCTTTTTCAATCTCGTTTGTCCCTCCCCGGCGATTCACGTCGGCAGCTACGATCGGTAGAAGGAACTCCGGCGTCCCCGGTGTGAGGACTTCGCCGGGCCTCGTGAAGTCACCCTTGATCAGCAGATGCGTCTCGCGCGGCGTTGGGAGTTCGCGCATGACAAGCGTCGTCACGCGCTTGGGCTCGCGCTTCTCGAGCTTCGTCAGCTTGGTGTTCCGCGACGCGAACTCAGGGTCGTCCGGCTGGAACGCGGCATACGCGGCGCGCTTTTGCTTCTTGGTGCGTTCGGCGAACGGCACATTGAGAATCTTCGCCACGTCCGGTTTGAGTTTGGCGCGCTGTTCGGCGGTCAACTCCTGTTCCCACTTCTGTTGTTCGCTGCCTTTGGTGTTGAGGATGCGGTCCAGGTCATCCTCCACCTCGGCCAATTCCTGCTTCTGGCTCTCCGCACCCTCGAATTCGCCGGGGATTTCAAGAATGCCGCCAGGCGTGCCCTTGCCGTGGCCGTCCTCGACCGTGCTGTTGAAGAACGCGAACATGCGGTAGTAATCGCGCTGGGTGAACGGGTCGAATTTGTGGTCGTGGCATTGTGCGCAAGCGAGGGTTGCGCCGAGGAACGCCGTCGCCGTCGTGTTGACTCGGTCGATCACGGATTCGACGCGGAATTGTTCGGGGTCAATGCCGCCTTCCTGGTTGATTTGCGTGTTACGGTGAAAACCGGTTGCGATGAGCGGCTCCAACGGCGGCGTGTCCCGCGGCAACGAGTTCGTCTCCACCAGATCGCCGGCGAGTTGCCATAGAACGAACCGGTCGAATGGGAAGTCACGATTCAGCGCGGCGATAACCCAATCGCGGTATTTCCAGATGGAGCGCGGCGCGTCGATGGAATAACCGTTCGAGTCGGCGTAACGCGCCGCATCAAGCCACCAACGTCCCCAGCGTTCGCCGTAGTGCGGGCTGCCGAGGAGCCGCTCGACAAGCCGCTCGTAGGCGCCGGGCTGGGTGTCCTTCAGAAACTCGTCGATCTCGGCTGGCGTGGGCGGGAGTCCGAGCAAGTCCAGAGACAGCCGGCGAAGCAGCGTCGGGCGGCTGGCTTCGGGCGCCGGGGCGATGCCCTCGCGATCGAGGCGGGCAAGGATGAAGGCGTCGATGGGATTTCGGATTTCGGATTTCGGATTTCGGAGTTGCGGGATTTCCGGGCGCGAGGGCGGGACGAATGCCCAGTGCTTGGCGCTTTCCGGCTGTTCGTCGGCAGGGGCTTTGGCGCCGGAATCAATCCAGGACTTCAGCATCGCAATTTGCGCGTCAGCCAGGGGAGGTTTCTTGTAAGGCATCCGCGGCATGTCCGCATGGGTGCCTTCCACGAGCCCGACGAGCAGGCTGTTCGCGCCGTTACCGGGAGCGAACGCCGGACCATGCTCGCCGCCTTTGAGCGCGGAGGCAGCGGTGTCGAGCCGCAGCTCGCCCTTCTGCTGAGAAGCCCCGTGGCACCGGTAGCAATGCTGCGCCAGCAGCGGTTTGACGTCGCACGCATAGTCCGGTGCAGCGGCAGCCAGGCCCCAGTTGGCCCCGGTCAGGAGGCCGAGGAGCAGCTCCAGTTTGCCTGAGAAGTGGCTCATCGCGCCAAAATCGAATCCCTTGAAGCTAGCAAAAGCCGGCACGAAGCTCACCCAGAAAGTAGGACAGGCTTCCAGCCGGTCTCCATGGGCATCCTGCCCGATGGGCAACCGGGGCTGGAAGCCCCGGAGAACAGGTTGGAAGCCCGTCCTACTCCGCGTTCGGATAGCTGCCGAGCACCTTCACAAAGTTACAATGCTCATGGAGCAGTTCGATGGCGCGGCCCACTTTGCGCTCGGCGGCGTGGCCGTCGACATCGACGAAGAAGAAATACTCCCAGGCCTTGCGCTTGCTGGGGCGGCTCTCGATTTTCGTCATGTTGAGCTTGTAACGGCGCAGCGGGGCCAGCGCGCTGTGCAACGCCCCGACCTTGTCGGCAATACTGAACATGATGCTGGTGCGATCGCGACCGGTCGGCGGCGGGCCTTTTCGGCCGAGGACGAGAAAGCGCGTCGCGTTGGCCGAACTGTCCTGGATGTTATGCTCGAGGATTGGGACGCGGTATTTCTCCGCGGCCAGTTCGCCGGCGAGCGCGCCGGACTTCCGCTCGCGCGCGGCCAAGTCGGCGCTGCGGGCGTTCGACGAGGTCTCGATGAGTTCGGCATGGGGAAAGTTCCGTTGAATCCAGACGCGGCACTGGGCGAGGGTTTGCGGATGGACGTAGAGCTTCTTGATTTGATCGCGGCGGAAGCGGGTCATGAGACAGTGGCGAATCGGGAGGACTATCTGCGCGACAATCTTCAGGTCGCTGTCCACGAACATGTCGAGCGTGTGGGTGACGACGCCTTCGGTGGAATTCTCGACGGGCACGACGCCGTAGTCGGCGCGGCTCTTGGAGACCTCGGAGAACACGTCGGCAATGGTCTTTTGAGCGATGTAGCGGAGGCTGGCGCCAAACCGCAGGATGGCCGCCTGATGCGTGAACGTTGCCTCAGGCCCCAGATAGGCGATGGTCATCGTCTTCTCCAGGCTGAGGGCGCTGGACATGACTTCCCGGTAGATCGCGCGAAGACTATCGTCGGTGATCGGCCCTGGGTTCGCGCGGCAAACGCGCTGGAGCACGGCCAGTTCGCGGTGCGGCGCGTAAATCTCCTCGCCGTGCTTGAGCTTGATGGCGCCAATCTCCAGAACGTGCCGCGTGCGCTCGTTGAGCAGGGCCACAATCTTTTCGTCGAGCGCGTCGATGGACTTGCGGTGCTCGGGAATGGTCATGGACGGAATTTACGATTTACGAATTACGATTTACGAGCGCAGACCTTCGATGGGCGGCGCGGCGCAGCGCAGCAAGGGCATCCTCAAATCGACACATCTTAAAGAGCGGGCCCCATGAACCATCCAGATTAGGCCGTTCTTGTGCCGAATGGGTGAGCTATTCGGCATCAGGCGGCGGGGGCTGCTCTCGACGCGTGGGCCGCCGCCGGGGCGGAGGCTCGGCGGAGGCGGTGGTCTCCGTGGACAGACCTTCGAGCGCAGCGTTGGAAGCAGTGCCCGTGGTGGGCGGCAAATCGGACTCCGTGGGCGAAACCTGCACGGCGCCTTGTGCCATCTCGATAGAGGCCTGAAGTCCCTTGCGCCGGCGCGGGAGCGGCTCGGGCTCGGCCGTGGCAATGCCGGTCGCTTGCGGCTCTGCTTCCGCGGCGCGCGCGCGCGCGCCGTCGGAAGGAGGCTCACCGGCAGTCGGCTCGGAAGGGGTCTCATCCCCGGACGGCGCCGGGCGTCCGCCGGCCTCCGGAAGCTTGAGTTGCTCGGGCGGCGCCGTCGCGAGACCGGGATCGACCGTGAGCAACGACTCAGGCTTTGTAACGGGGATGCGCCGTAACTCGTCCGCAGCCGGAAGGTCGTCGAGATCCTTCAATCCGAAGTATTCGAGGAACACGGTGGTCGTGCCATAGGTCATCGGGCGGCCGACGACCTCCGCGCGTCCGACCTGTTCGACGAGTCCACGCTCCAACAAGGTCTGCATCACGCCGTCGACGGCAACACCGCGCACCTGCTCGATCTCGGCACGGGTGATTGGCTGACGATAGGCAATGATGGCGAGGGTTTCGAGCGCCGGCGCACTGAGGCGGCCGGGACGATTGCGGTGTCCAACGAGCGCTTTGAGCCACGGCGCGTATTCCGGCTGACTGGCGAATTGCCATGCCCCTGCCACGCACACTAAACGGTAGCTGCGGCCTGCGGAGGCATGGTCGCGTTCCAGTTCTGCGAGGGCCGTCTCGATGTTCTCGACGGGCGTCTTTCGGAACGTCCGCCCGGCGCCTGATTCGTCGTGCTCGGCGGCCGTACCAAGCAGGTCGCGCAGTTCCTTCGGCGTGAGCGGTTGTTGCGCGGAGAACAGAATCGATTCGAGGATGAACTTGAGATCCATGATTGAAGGCTAGAACGTGAATCGTGATGCGCGAATCTTAAAGGGTCAGGCAGGGCCGTTGTCCGCTGCTGTCGAAATTTCGTTCGCACTCCGGTTCGCCGTGTCGTTGGGGGTTGACGAAGTCTCGAGGGGCTGCTCGGGCAATTCCGGCCCGAGGTTTTCGGAGGCGAGCGCAGCGGCGTAGGATTGCCCCGGGTTCACCTCGGGGTCGGCGAGCGGGGCCGCCTCGATCTCGATGTCCCCGAATGCCACGCTCTGGAAAGCCACCAGGTGGCGCAGACGCATCAGTTCGAGCAGCGCCAGGAACGTGCAGACAATTTCGCTGCGGCTGGTCGCCCCGGCGAACAGTTCCGAGAAGCGGAGCCGGCCGCGCGTCGAAAGGAGGCGCCGGAGGTGTTCGATCTTTTCGCTGACGGTCCATTTGTCCTCGAAAATGTCGCGCAGATCCTCGCGCTGATTGACTCGCTTGAGGATGGCGTTGACGGCATTGATAAGGTCGAAGAGGCCGACCTGGGGCGGCTTCGAGGCCGGCACGGTGTCGAACGACGGCTTGCAAGGCAGGCGCGGAAAGATGTTTGCCTGGCGCTCTTCAAGTGTCTGAAGCTGCGCCGCGGCGTCCTTGAATTTCTTGTACTCGACGAGTTGGCGGATGAGTTCCCAGCGCGGATCTTCGGCGTCGTCCTCGCCTTCGGCCGTGACTTGTTGATCGGACGGCAGCAACTCGCGGCTCTTGATGTACATGAGCGTCGAGGCCATGACCAGGAATTCTCCGGCGAGTTCCAGGTCCAGCATGCGCATGACCTCGACGTACTCCAGGAATTGCGTGGCCAAGCGGGTGAGGTTGACTTCATAGATGTCCACCTCTTCCTTCTTGATGAGATACAGAAGGAGATCGAGCGGGCCTTCGAAGACCTCGAATTGAACTCTGTAGTCGGTCATGCGCCAACGACGGCGCCGGGCCGTCGCGGCGACGAATCCTAGGCAGTCGGAGCGACGTGATGCAAGGCTTTGGTGCCGGGTTGCTGTTCTGCGACCTCTACCGGGTCGTGTCATCGCGACGACGATCCGGGGATAGCGTCGCGCTGCGCGCTCCTTAACCCCGGCTAATCTCTGTCATCCCTCCGAAACTCTGGAACACCGGAATTCCGGCCTATTTCGTGCTTTTGCCTCCCATCACGCACGGCTAAGGTTGAGGATAATGAACCCCGACCCGGGCCACCTGCGGCCAGCTTCGGGAGAGCCTGAAGCGGCCCTCCTCGAACTGACGCGCCGCCACTTTTTCGGCCGGTGCGCGATGGGGCTGGGGAGCGTCGCGTTGGCCTCGCTGTTGGGCGGTCGAAAGCTGTTCGCCTCGGAACCCGCGGTGGCTGGCAATCCGATGGCGCCGCGGCAACCGCATTTCGCGGCGCGGGCCAGGAACGTCATTTACCTCTTCATGGCCGGCGGGCCGTCGCAACTCGAGTTGTTCGACTACAAACCTCGCTTGGTCGAGTTGAACGGCCAGCCCATTCCTCAGTCGTTCATCGAGGGGAAACGCTTTGCGTTTATGGGCAGCAGCCACGGAACGAAGCTCCTGGGCACGCGCCGCTCGTTCCGCCAGCACGGACAAAACGGCGCGTGGGTGAGCGAGATGTTTCCCCACACGGCGGGCATCGTGGACGACATCACGCTCGTGCAATCGTGCGCGGCGAGCCTGTTCAATCACGCGCCGGCCAAGTTGTTCATGAACACGGGCAGCGGGCAGTTCGGTCGGCCCAGCATGGGGGCGTGGGTCACGTACGGCATCGGCAGCGAATGCGATAATCTGCCAGGGTTCGTCGTCCTTCAAAGCGGCCCACGCGGCCCGCGGGGTGGCGCAGTGAATTGGGGCAGTGGCTTTCTGCCGACCAGTTACCAGGGAGTGCCCTTGCGCGGCAATGGCGAGCCAATCCTGAACCTCACGTCGCCCGCCGGCTTCACCACCGCCCGTCAGCGTCAGGCCATCGACGCCATTCGGGATCTCAACCTCAAGCGGGCCGTCGAGACCGGCGACCCCGAGATCACCACGCGCATCGCCAGCTACGAAATGGCTTACCGGATGCAAAGCAGTGCGCCAGAGCTGATCGATCTTTCGGGCGAAAGTCCGGCAACACTGGCTCTTTACGGCGTGCAGAAGGACAAGCCGGGCTTTGCCCGCAACTGCCTGCTGGCCCGCCGGTTGGTGGAACGCGGCGTACGATTCGTGCAGCTTTATCACACGAACTGGGACAGCCACGGCGGCCCGGGCGAGAATCTTCAGGGGGACTTCGAGAAGGTCTGCCGCGAAGTGGACCAGGCGCAAGCCGCGCTGGTGCTCGACCTCAAGTCGCGTGGATTGCTGGACGACACGCTCGTGATTTGGGGCGGGGAGTTCGGCCGCACACCGATGGGAGAGAATCGCGACACCACCGGGCGCAATCACCACATCGATGCCTTCACGATGTGGTTTGCCGGCGGCGGCGTGAAACGCGGGGCCATCGTCGGCAGGACTGACGAACTGGGCTTCAACGCGGTCGAAGACCGCTGCCATATCCATGACCTTCACGCGACCATTCTCCACTTGCTCGGCCTGGAGCACACCCATCTCACGTTCCGGTTCCAAGGGCGCGATTTCCGGCTGACCGACGTTCATGGTGAGGTCATCCATAAGATGCTGGCGTGAGGGCAGGGCTGGAGGAGTTGAAGCGTTAAAATCGTTGAATCGTTGAATCGTTGAATCGTGAATCGTGAATCGTGAATCGTTGAATCGCGATCGCTGAAGGAGGGCGTACGACGTGAAACGATCTAACCCTTCAACGCTTCAACGATTTAACGATTTAACGATTTAACGATTTAACGCTTCGTTCTAACGTCGAGTCGACGAACGAACGAATCATTCGCACCACGTGTTGTTTCCCCGCACCCATTCTCCAGGCGCTCCGCACCGTGTGGTCGTGACCGGCGCAGGGATTGTCACGGCGCTTGGCATCGGCTGGCGGCCCAACGCCGAGGGCTTTCGCCAGGGGCGAACGGCCTTCCGGCCCGTGAAGCTCTTCGACGTCTCGCGTCAACGTGTCAAGCAGGCTGCGGAAGTCGATTTACCCGAGGAGATCGGCGGAACGCATCTGGGCGCGCGGGCGCAGCGGCGCCTGGACCGCGCCGCCAAATTGCTGCTGCTCGCCGCCTCCGAAGCCTGGCAACAAGCCGGCTGGGAACCCGAGAAAGCGTTGCCGGTCGTGCTGGGCACGACGAGCGGGGGGATGCGCATGGGCGAGGAGTATTTCCGCCAGGCCATGGCTCCCGAAGCCAGCTTTCGAGGACAGGCTTCGCGCGCCATCCAGTACCAGCCGCAACGGCAAGGACTCGACCTGGCGCAAGCCCTCGGATTCCGCGGTCCTCAGACGATCATCGCCAACGCCTGCGCCTCCGGTGCCAACGCCATAGGTCATACCTGCCATCTGATTCGCCAGGGTCGGGCCGAAAGGGTATTGACGGGTGGCTACGACGCGTTGAGCCATCTCGTGTTCTCGGGGTTCGATTCCTTGCAGGCGTTGTCGCCAACTCAGTGCCGGCCGTTCGACGCGCGGCGCGATGGGCTGGCGCTGGGCGAAGGCGCCGCCGTGCTCGCTCTGGAAACCCTCGAACGGGCCACGGCGCGTCGGGCGGAGATTCTCGGCGAGGTGTGCGGCTACGGGGCGGCGACCGACGCGCACCACTTGACGCAGCCGCATCCCAACGGCGACGCGGCGCTGCAATCCATGCGAGCGGCCTGCGAGTCGGCGGGCGTGCGTCCCGAACAAATCGGTTACGTGAACGCCCACGGCACAGGCACCCCGTTGAACGACAGCGCTGAGGCGGCGGCCATCCAGCGATGGGCGGGGCCGGACGCGGCTGGAATCCCGGTGAGTTCGACCAAGGCGGGCATCGGACATCTGCTCGGGGCGGCGGGCGCGGTCGAGGTGGTGGTTTGCCTCATGGCGTTGCGCGAGCAATGGCTGCCGCCCATGCGCGCGGTGGAACAGCCTGACGCGGCGTGCGCCTTTCCGCTGGTGCGCGAGGCGGGAGCGGCGAAGTTTGACTACGCGCTGACGAATTCGTTCGGCTTCGGTGGGGCGAATGCCTCGCTCGTGTTGCGGAGGTGGGGATGAAAGTTTCGGGTTTCGAGTTCCGAGTTTCGGGTCGACCAAGGCCTGGGGAGCCTCGGCCTCCAATTCGGACGCGCATTGGGATCATGAACCGTAGCAGCCGACGTAAGGAGGCTCTGATCTCCTTTCGTCCGAATGAGTTTGAGCCTCCTTACGTCGGCTGCTACGAAGGACAGGTTCATGGAGAGGTCTGCTTGTGAGCCGCGTATTCGTCCACGGGATCGGCGCGGTGTCCCCGGCGGGTTGGGGCGTGCCGGCGCTGCGAGCGGCGCTGAAGGCGGGGCAGCCATTGCCTCAAAAGGAACTCGTCCGGCCTGGCGGGCGACGACCGGTGGTGGTCCGTGCCGTTCCGGCTCCGGCTCCCAAGCCGGCGTTCCTGGGGAATCCGCGGTTGCGCCGGACGAGTGTCATCAGCCAGTACGCGGCCGGAGCGGCCCTCGAGGCGCTCGGCAACGGCGCGTCGGACGCCGGGAGAGTCGCGCGGCTGGGGATCGTGCTCTGCGTGATGAATGGCTGTGTGGCCTACTCGCGCCGCTTTTACGACGAGACATTGCGCGACCCGTCAACCGCAAGCCCGCTGGTGTTTCCCGAAACCGTATTCAACGCGCCTGGCAGTCATCTGGCAGCGCTGCTGGGGACCACGCAAATCAACTACACCCTCGTGGGCGATCCGGGCACCTTCGTGCAAGGGCTCGCGCTCGCGGCGCAATGGCTGGAGCAGGAGGAAGTCGAGGGTTGCCTGGTGGTGGGTGCCGAGGAGGCAGACTGGACGACCGCGGATGCGTTCCGCTTGTTCTCACGGAAACTCGTGCTGGCCGAAGGAGCGGGGGCTCTCTATTTGCGCCGGGAAGCCGCCGAGGGCGCGGCGGAACTGGAGTGCATCACGGCGCCGCGGCTCTTCTTCGACTCCGCTTCGCGAGCCGCCGCCGCCAGCGGGGTGAGGAAGAACTTCCTCAGGGGGGGGTCTGCGGAATTGTTGTGCGATGGCCAGCAGGGCGTGGAGAAGTACGACGCTCCGGAACGGGAGGCCTGGAGGGATTGGTTGGGGGCAAGACTCTCGCCCAAACGAACCCTGGGTGAAGGACTGACGGCCGCCGCGGCATGGCAATGCGTGGCGGCGTTGGACCGATTGGCGCTTGGGCATTACCAGGCGGCCAACGTGAGCGTGGTGGGATGTAATCAGCAGGCGATTGGAGCGCGATTCGTGGCGGCGTAAAACGTGAAACGCGCCAGGGAGAGCGAGCTCGTGGTGGGGCGAGCGTCCTCGCGAGCCGAGGTACCTCGCTCCGGAGGATGGCTCGCGGGGACGCTCGCCCCACCGATTCGTGGCGGCGCAAGACCCTTACGTTTTACGTTTCACGTTTTACGCCCTCCATGTTCCACTGCCGTTGCTCAGCTAGACTGGTTGCCAAAAGTCATTTCCGAAATGGTGGGCGGCGCCCTGCTGGGCGCCGCGGCAAACCGGCAGGTTTGCCCCACCATTTCGGAAATGACTTTTGGCAACCAGTCTAACGTAAAAGCATGAATCCACGAGCCATACTCGTCACCGGCGCCAACGGGGGATTAGGCCTTGCCATCGCGCGCGAGTTCCTTGCGGAATCGGCGGACAATTTCGTCTGGCTGGGCGTGCGCCAGCGACGCGAGAACGCCGGGAAGCTGGCCGATGAGTTTGCCGGCCGCGCCGCCGCGCTCGAGTTGGAGGTCACACAGCCCGCAGCCTGGAAGGCTGCCGTCGGGCAGATTGTCGGGCTGTCGGGACGCCTCGACGTCCTGGTGAACAACGCCGGCGCGCACGAGGACGCCTTGCTGGCCAACATGCCGGCGGAATCGTGGGAGCGCGTGCTCGGCGCGAACCTCGACGGGGTGTTTCACGGATGCCAGGCGGTGTTGCCCGCGATGATCGCGCAACGGAGTGGGCGCATTGTGAATGTCGCTTCGCTCAGCGCGCTGGCCGCGCCAGCGGGGCAGACGAACTATTCGGCTGCCAAGGCAGGCGTGCTGGCACTGACGCAATCGCTGGCCAAGGAAGTGGCGCGCATTGGCATTACGGTCAATGCGGTGTGCCCCGGGTTCGTGGAAACGGAGGCGCTCGCTGGAATGGCGCCCGAGCAACGGAAGGCGGCCCTGGCGAATATTCCGATGCGGCGTTTCGCCCGGCCGGAGGAAGTTGCCGCCGTCGTCCGATTTCTGGCTTGTCCCGAAGCCAGCTACGTCACAGGCTCAGTTGTAAAAGTGGACGGCGGTATCCTTTAGAGTGATTGCCAAAAGTCATTTCCGAAATGGTGGGCGGCGCCCTGCTGGGCGCCGCGGCAAACCGGCAGGTTTGCCCCACCATTTCGGAAATGACTTTTGGCAATCACTCTAGCCTCTGAACCCGGCGGTTGGATTTTTTTGAAACCACGGATGAACACGGATAGACACGGATTCGATCGGCGAAGACCCGCCGTAGAGCAGAGTGCCAATCTGCTTTGTCGCGGATTGCCAGTCCGCAGGCTGGGCCACTGGGTGAGCGGCGCATCCCAGTTTCTTGCAGGGGACGGCTGGCCCACGGTCTCACCCCTCACCCCGGCCCTCTCCCCGTTGAGGGGAGAGGGAGCGCGACGGATGGCTCCGATGACAGGAACGATCGTTACCGCGCTCCTCGCCGCTTCTCCGTCCTGCAGGAGCGCAACGCCGCGGCGGCGGGGTGAGAACACCGATTGTTGGCCCTTGCAAAGGGCTGGGATGTGCCGGGTGAGCGGTCGTGTTTTTGCAATTCCTTTTCATCCGTGTTCATCTGTGTCCATCCGTGGTTTCAACTTCGCCTAGAGGTTCAGCGTCATGGAAGAATTGAACGCATTGAAGCAGCGCCTCAAGGCCATCCTGGTGGAGAACCTGATGTTGCAACTGGGCGCGGATGAAATCGGCGATGAACAGCCGTTGTTTGGGCCAGGCAGCCTCGGCCTGGACTCCGTGGATGCGCTCCAACTGGTCGTTGCGCTGGACAAGAACTTCGGCCTCAAGGTCCCGGACCCGGCGGCGGCAAAGGAAATCCTGCAAAGTGTCAGCACCATGGCAGCAGCAGTGCAGCGCAACGCGGGCCGGGGGTAGAGAGAGATTCGAACAGCAGAATGGATGGAACAATCTCAATCCCACGCATACCGTTCGTCTATTGGACGGTCGTTCTTCGCGCAGATCCTTCGGTACTCAGTCTGAAAATCCTCCTTCCGGGTGGTGTTCGGGCTGGTCCTGAATGTATTTGCGGACCACTTCTGCCTGCGTGGGGCTGACACTGAATTCACCGTAGCCTGTTTGCCAGGCGAAATACCACGGGTCGAGCGTTTTGATCCAACCCGAGGAAGAACTCTTGACCTGCTCCACGAGGCGTGTGGTTCTTGGATTGCCGGAACAGCATGTGGATGGATCGGCGACCGAGTTGATTTCAATGAGCGGCGAGTTGTGGTTCTTGAGGATGCCAGTGATGTAGGCATGGAGTTGCCCCCCGTTCACCATCGCTTAGAGTGATTGCCAAAAGTCATTTCCGAAATGGTGGGGCAGACCTGCCGGTTTGCCGCGGCGCCCAGCAGGGCGCCGCCCACCATTTCGGAAATGACTTTTGGCAATCACTCTAGGACGGGGCGGCGATCCTTGGCGCTGAAGACGAGGTGGACGAGGATGTTGGACAGGGATTGGGATTGGGACATGGCGGTGGGCAGTCAGTTTGTGGTTTGCGTTGTACATCGAGAGTAATGCGACGGTGTGCGGGCTGAAAGCCCGTGGTGTTACAGCCTGGGGTGGAGGCGCGCAGCGCCGCAGCCCCAGGTAGCGTGACAAATGAAATCCACCGCGCTGTAAGGGCGCGATGGGCTTTCAGCCCGCCCGCGCCGCCTGTTCAGGCTGAGTCAAGAAACGGACTCGGGCGGTTGACCGAGGACTTCCTGCACCATTTCGGCCAGCGTGGCCGGCTGGTAGGGCTTGCCCAGAAACCGGTCGATCTTCACCGGCGCACTGAAGGCGATCTCGGCGCCGGCAGAGCCGCTGACCATGACGATGCGCAGTTCGGGTTGGTCGGCTTTGCAACGCTCGATTAACTCAATCCCGTTCATCTTGCCCAGCGCATAATCCGTTACCAGGAGGTCCGGCTTGAAGCGTTCCTTGCGGAAGGCGCGCAGGGCATCCTCCGGGTCGATGAACTTCTTGAGCGTGTAGCCAAGGCCCTCCAGCGAGATTTCCAGCAGGTCCAGCAGCGTCGGTTCATCGTCGATCAGGTACACCAGCGGCTTCCGCTTCCGCTCGTGGCCTGGGGCGCTTTTTCTGGGGGCTGCCATGCGTGCGATCGAAACAATCTGTGCCCGATGCGGGGGAATTAACACTGCCGGCTGACTGGTTGGCAAGCCGTTTCAAGGCGTGGGGGGTGCGCCTCCTCTCCTCCTCGGAGGGGGAGAGGGCCGGGGAGAGGAGGCACTTTGCCAAACTGAGGTTTTCCCCCTCTCCCCAAGCCCTCTCCCCGCGCTGCTGGCGCAGGGAGAGGGAGTTGCAAATCGTAGCGTCAAGGTGTGCCCGGTGCGGCCTAGACTGGTTGCCAAAAGTCATTCCGAAATGGTGGGGCAAACCTGCCGGTTTGCCGCGGCGCCCAGCAGGGCGCCGCCCACCATTTCGGAAATGACTTTTGGCAACCAGTCTAGTTGTTGCAAAGGGTCAACAATGGGTGTTCTCACCCTCACCCCGGCCCTCTCCCCGTTACGGGCAACGCACCGTGCGCGGCTGAACAGCTGGCCCATTGCGGTCCGGGGTGCATCGCGACTCCCTCTCCCCTCCCGCGGGCGAAGCCTCGCGAGAAACATTGTCATTGCCCGGAGAGGGCAGGGGTGAGGGGTGAGACCGTGGGCCAGCTGTCCTTTGCGGTACACCTCTCCGTTCCGTCGGGCGGGTCGCCCGACGGCACAGGCGGGTCGCCTGTGCTACCCATTCCATTCCATAGCAGCCGACGTCAGGGGAGGCTCAAACTTTCTGGAAGAAGAGATCAGAGCCTCTTCACTCGGCTGCTACGGTGGAAATAAAAAAGCCGCCCTTGCGGGCGGCTTGAGAAAGAAACGGTTTGGCTTACTTGCGGCGGCGGAGCAGCAACGCACCGAGGCCGAGAGCGCCGAGGGCGATCAGGCTGGGCTCCGGAACGGCCGTGAGGTTGAAGCTGCGGGCACCAGCAGTTGAAGGAGTGGGAATAATGGCCGGGGGAACCTGGTTATTGTCGAGGCCACCCAGCGCACCAACGGTGAACGGATCACTGAAACCCGCCTGCATTTGGGAGTCGCCGGCCATGACTCGCGCCATGACTTGCGCCCAGGAGGTCACCGTGCCGCCCAAGTTATTCCATGCGCGAAACTGCACGTTCACGCCGCTGGTGTTAGGAAGGCGCGTTGGATCCGTGTAGGTCTGGGCCAGAACAAACCCAGCAGCCGTACCCGTGCGGAACGGAGCAGTCTGAAGCGCAGTCTGCGACGCAGCCACTTCGGCAGCGCTACTGCCCAGGAACAGGCCCATGGTAAACCCGGTTCCTTGCAGCACGGCTCCCGAGTACACCGTAGTGCCGATAGGCTGGCCATTTGCTGCATTGCCTGTGAGCCGCCGCGTTGAGTCGGAGGGTTCAGGAGCGTAAACCCTGGCTTGGAGGGCACCGGTGAATTGGTTTCCCCAAAGCACCTGGCCCTGAGCGAACAAGCTGGAAACAGCTGCCGAACCGAGCAGAACTGCTGCTAGCGCAATTGTTTTTTTCATTGTTAGTTGTTAGTTAAGGTTTGTGAGTTCTGTTTCTGACCGATGGGTCACGATTGATTCTTAGTTAACGGTGAAATTCCGATTCCAGTTGTTGGGCGCGATCAGATTGAAGAAAGCCGACTCCGCGATGCCCAAGGAGGGCTCAACCTGGTCGAGACCCTTGAACCACTTGAGTTCGAACTCGTCGAAGATATAGGTCTCAAACGCCTGACTCCCCGAGTTGAACTTCTGGATCATGTCGCCGCCCGTGGGCTGGAACTGGAGGTCAGTGGTAACAAGACCCGCTTGAGGGATCTTCGAGGACTTCACCGAGAAACCAGTAGGAGCCGGATTGGATACAGGACTGCCCTGGGCAACTTCGCCCACCCAAGTGAGCGTGAAGTCTGCAGACGGGTTGTACAAGAACGCACCGTTGCCGAACACCAATGTCTCGGTGTCACCAACCTCAGTTAGGCCCTGAAACCACTTGAGGTCGAACTCGTCCAAGATAGAAATCGTGAAGCCACTACCGTTGAATTTGTAGAAACCGAGACCGGGCGTTGTCGTGGCCGGCGGGAAGAGGTAATTCAGCGTGTTCGACGGAGTGACGAACGGATTCGCGACCATGGTGAACTTCTGGGGGCCAGGAATGGTCTGGTTCACGTAGCCAACGGCGTTGACCGAGTAAACCTGCGCCAGCGAACTGGCGATGCCTGCCGCGCTGATCGCGACCGCGAGGAATAGTGCTTTTGTTTTCATGTGTGTTGTGTGTGTGTTGTTACTGTGTGCGAGCGGACTATGCGCAATTTGAGGGTAAGTGTCAACAAATTTTTAGCTTTTTTTGAACGCTTTCCATAGGAACAAATCAAGCACTTCGGTGTTGAGGCAGGGTCCCAATTCAAGGATTTCACCACGTACGGATAGTTAAGGTCTCATGTTATTAATGGAAAGCGAGTTGCGAGTTTTCCAGGGGTTCCTCGAAATCGTCTCGTACGAGCCCGACGCGCCGCAGTCAAAAGCGCTCCACGTTCTCTGCTCGCGAGGACGCTCGGCCCACCGGTCAACCCGCAAAAAAGCTCTTGCGCCAGCACTCACTAGGCAAAAAATGCCACTCGCGTCCGTCCGTATCCGCGGGTGCGCGGGCGCCCCGCCGCGTATGTGTTTAGCGCGGGTAGCACAGCGACTCGCCTGTGCCGTCGGGCGACTCGCCCGACGGAACGGGCAGGACGGCCGTTCGCAGTGGGATGTCCTCGCTGCATACGGACGTCACTCCCGTTCCGCTCGGCGGGTCGCCGAGCGGGGCGGGCGGGTCGCCCGCGCCACCCACGCCATGAACCGATGCGTGCCGCTCCGACCGGGCTTGACATGGCTTGACTAGCCTAGATTTGGCTCCCGTCGTTTCGACCGACACCCCAAGTATAGCATAACTTGCCCAGTGTCGCCACTACAGCTTGAGTAGCTTGCGCGCTGTGCCAGGATGCTTTGGGGTAGCCCTGACCTCCAATTCTGAAACGCACATGAACTGTAGCGGGCGGTCTGTGACCGCCGCATCCGATTGTAGCGGGCGGTCTGTGACCGCCGAATCGGGCCGGAAGGTGCACCTTGTTCGGCGCTCACAGAGCGCCGCTACAGAAGGCACCTTGTTCGGCGCTCATAGAGCGCCGCTACAGTTAGCGCCGCTACAGTTAGCGCTACAGTTAGCGCCGCTACAGTTTATGAAACTATGCCAGCGGTCGACTCCCGCTGCGGCTCTTGCCCGCGGGTTCAGCCCGCCAGAAGTCAGGGCAGTCTTGGGGTTGCCAGGCGGTAAAAGCGCGGTGGAGATCCGAAATCGAGTATGTTTGTCACGCGCGTGAATCGGTTTGTCGAGCCGGCGGCGATCTGGGTGCCGGCGGACCAGATTCCCGTTGCCGTGGCCCCGTGGACGACTGAATACGTCTTATTGGAGCGCGCTTCGAAACCCAATATCACTGCCACGCCGCCCGGCGTTGGCTTGGCCGAGATGGTTAGCAAGCGCAGGCGGTCCGAGGCATCGCGCGGGTCGGTGCCGGCGAGGAATTCTTCCCGGTTGGTCAAGCCATCGCCGTCGGCGTCGGCGTTGGCATCATCCATTGTTGGATCCAGGTTGTGCAGGCGTTCCCATCCATCAGCAAGTCCATCGTTATCCCCATCCTGCCACTCGATGGGGAGCGCACTCCCGGGCGTGGGCGCCGCAGCCATCCAGGCCATCGGATTGGTCGCATTCAGCGTGAAACTGGAGCGTTGAAGGGAAAGCCCCGAGTTGTCCGCCTCCGCCGGCCATGGCGCCGCGTCGTCATAGGTCACCGAGAAGACCTCCCCGGACAGAGGATGGGTGAGGGTCAGCCGTTCTCCACCATTTTCGAGCCTGCCGGAATACAGGCCGTCCAGCGGAGCAGTTGGATAGCGCGCGGTGAAAAGCACCGGGTTTCGCGCGAGCACCAGGTATTGTCCGGAGGCAAGCGAGGAGTTTGGCGGAAAGGTGAATTGGAGGCCGGCGGTAAATGACAAACCGCTTAAGTCGAGGGGTGACGCGCCGACATTCTTGAGTTCAAGGAATTCGACTTCGTCCCCGTCATTGGTCCCGAACATCGGTGGGTTGTACATGATCTCGCTTAACTGCAATTTGGTCAGATCTTGCGGCGTGTAGAACTGGGCCTCCACGATGGCGCTCCAGATCGAGCCGCTACGAACACGCGCCCGCACGCGAGTCGCACTCGTCAGCACGACGGCGGACGTATAGGGGACTGCGCCCGGAGCAACCGCGCCGCCCGGCAGCCGCGGATCGGAACCATCCCGGGTATAAAAAATGGTGCCCAACGCATTGGTATGAACGATGACGAGCGGAAAGCCCTCGGGAACATGGCCGCCGAACTGACTGAAGATCGGCGCCCCCACGCTGGGGTACAGCCCGACATTGCGGAATCGTTGCCAGGCTCGGACCACATTCCCAGTCCAGTACACATTTTGCGTGAAGTTCGAGAGCCGCAGCCAGTCGGTCTGGCGCGTGAAGGCCGGAAGGTGATGGGCGTCGCCCCACCGGGCCGATTCTGCGACGACCGCATGATCGATCTCCGCCGCTCTTCTGGCCCAGCGAACGCGGTTTGATTCCATGGTCAGCGCGCCTCCGTTGAACAAGTGTTTCTGCAATCGATCGGCGAAGCGCAGCTTGAATTCCGGATCGCGGCGCAAGCCGTTGTAAACCTGCCCGACCGTGTTCGGTTCATAGACCGCCTCGATATTGGCCGGAGCGTTGCCCCAGGTTCCCACGCGGTCCAGCCGGTCCAGGGCAATCTCCTGGTCCCAAACATAGAAACGAAACCCATCGCTGTCCGGTCCGCGTCGGCGGGCGGCCCACCAGTTCCGTCCGGGCCAATCAATGGCGGCGGCATAGATATGGAGCGCCATGTAGTCGATGAAGTTATCGAGGTTGAGGAGCACCAGAAAGTTTGTGTTCCGAGTCCCGTCGGTGTTGAGGCCCTGCACTCGCCAGAAAACCGTGCTGTCGGTCGGAGCGCGATCGGCAAGTTGGAGAAGCTGTGTCCACGCCGTCCGGTCGCCCGCCACGGCTTCTCCATCAAAGTCGGTGACGACGTCGAAGTCCTCTTCGCGGCCTCCAAGATGGTGGGCGAAGAACGAGGCACCGAGACGTTCCGTCAGGTTGTAGAGGCCCCAGTAGAGTCCATCGACATAAAGCTGCACATAGGTTCCCCGCGCCGACAGGTGGCCAAGGTCCAATTGAGCGTCGCGCATCCATTGGTCGCGCAGGTAGGTTGCATCCTGGTTGCGCCAGAGAAAATCGATGTTGTTCGCGATCGGCCAGGCATCGGTTGAGCAAGCGCGGAAGACGAGATGATCAAACTGGGCGACCCTCGAGCCCGGAAAGAGCGGGTAGTGCAGTTCCGCCGCGCCGTATTCAGAACGGAAGGTCAGCCGGTATGGGTGCTTCGGCGTGGCTGCGTTCAATCGGCTGACCGCCCCGTGGATGCGCAATCCAGCATCGGAATGGAATCCCTCTTGTCCGTCCGGATAGATGAGTTCAACAGAGGCCCGCCGCTCCCAATTCGTGCCCGTCAAGAAAGCATGCGTGTAGATACCCGTCGCAGACCCAAACACTCCAGCCAACGGCGCTGAAATGCTTACCGTGGGCACCGCCATCAGGCTGTTGGTAAAGCTGTAACCGGGCAGGGTGTTGTTCACGACGGAGGCGTCGACGGCAAAATCGGCTGGGTAAGTGCCGTTTCCGGGAGGATCGTCCACCCACGTTGCAGAAGCGGCTGCGGGCCGCACCTGGCTCGCCACTCGGGATGGGAAAATGTAGCTGTGCGTGTCCACGTTCGCCGACACGTAACCATCCTTGAACGCAGCCGCCCGAAGGACAGTCGTCGAGGCAAACCTAAGTGCAGCTGTTGGACCGGACGTGGAGTTCAGCGACGGAACCTGCACTCCGCTTTGCAGGCTTGGTTCGTCCCCGTTCGTTGTGTAGACCAGCGTCGCGCCGGGTGTGGAGCAACTGACAGTCACGTCGATCGGAACAAAGAATATTCCCCGGTTGGTGCTGAACTTCGTGTCCGCGACAAATCCCAATACGCCGGGGCCGTTGGCGCTGCCAGGGCTTGGGGCCAGAAAATAGACCGCTCCTCCCGATAAGCCGTAGGAAACGTTCGCGCGCTGCCCGGGATACCTGGGCGTGAATTGGCTGATGACACTCGTGCCATCCGGCCAAACGAGCGCCAGGTAGCTTCCGTCCTGGTCCAGGCGGAAGTTGGTGTGCAAAGGCGCGCCGGGGATCGCGCGATCCTTGGCCGAAGCGAATACCAGAAGGTATTGTCCTGATTCGAGGGTCACATCGGGGAAACGCCACTTCGTCAGGTTTGCGGGATTGTCGGTCAGACACCAATCCAGGAGGCTTACGGCCATCGGTCCAGGATTGAAGAGCTCGATCCAATCGCTGCTCTCGCCGTCCTCATCCAGCAAGCTTCCGTCATTCTCGGCCATGAACTCCGTGATGATGGGGGACAAACTGGAAAGCACTGTCAGATCGGCCGGAGCGCTCACGATGGACAGGGAGGGGTTCGACACGCGAACCGCATAGCGACCTGCTTGATTCACTTGTACGTTGTTCAGTTCCAGGGTGGGCCCTGTGGCTCCGGGGATGGGGCTGCCGTTGAACAGCCATTGATAGTTGATACTCGTGGAGCTCCGCGCTCCGACCGAAAAGGAAGCCGAACCACCCACGGTCGTCATCACACTGTGCGGTTGTTCGATAATCCCGAGAGGCACGAAGATCGTCAGCGATGCCGGAGCGCTGGTGACCGATCCGGAGCTGTCGGAGACAATCGCCGCGTAAAGTCCATCCTGCGAAGCCTGGAGGTTCGCGAGGGAAAGTGTGGGCTGGTTCGCGCCCGGGATGATCGACCCGTTGAAGGTCCATCGGTATTGCAACGGCGGGGTGCCCTGGGCCACCACCGAAAACGAGACGCTGGCGCCTAGATTGGCGTTCACGTTCTGCGGCGGCACAAGGATCTCCAACGGCCGCGGCGCCGAACATTTGCCGTTCGCGCCGGCGGCGTGGATCGCCTGAATCTCGGCGCCCGACAGCGCGCGATGGTAGAGAGTCAATTCGTCGATGACGCCGCCAAACCAAATGCCTTGAAACGGTCCCGAGGCGCGTGTGCCGACATAAAAATCGTAGCTTGTTTGGGGGGTAAATGTCCCCAGGCTCGCCTGCGCCACCTGCGTGCCGTTGCGATATAAGCGTGCCATCCCTCCAGTCTTTTCGTAAGTCAACGCGATATGCTGGAAGGTTCCGTCCTGAAGCAAGCCCGGGGCGGAAAAGACCTGGTGGCTTGTTCCCACGGCATCCACAAGATTCGCATAGAGGTCGCGGCTTCCTGTGGTCGACGTGGACAGATGCACGCCGATGCTGCCTGCGCCGTTATTCCACTCGACGATGTCCGTGAGCAGCCCTGCGTTGTTTGGCTTGACCCACATTTCCACGGTCAAGCCGGGAGAGGAGCCGATACTCAACGCAGCCGATGCGCTGGCGCGCGCTGAATCGTTGACTCCATCCAGCATTAGTCCCAGCCCTACTTTTCCAGCACCGAACCCGGCGCCACCGTTCAAGGTGAGAGCGCTGAAGCCGGCGGATTCGATCCCATCGCCGTCCAGGCGCCACCAGGTCGCTAAATTGGCTGGCGGGGTGATACAGTTCGTCGCCGGCGGTGGAATTGCGTCGACCGAGAGTCCTGTCATCACGCCCAGATCGCTGCTGCCGACATCCCAGTTGAAGGCTTGCATCGCCAGAACATTGGTGCCCGGCTGAAGCCACGTCGATGCGTTCGTCAGCACGAACGTATGGATGGGCGACGGCTCGGTGATTGAGACCAGGGCCTTCCCGTCGAAAGCGACGACCCCCGCTGGCATGTTGATACGGCCCACCTCTTGTCCGTTCAGCCACAGGATAACGCCATCATCCACGGCCACCTGCACCGTCAGCGAGCTGTTGGTGGGCACGTTCAGGACCACGAATGACTTCCGCAGAAAGACGCACGTGTAAGCGTTCCACATGTCGTCCAACACCGTCCCTGTCACGGCGCCGCCATCCCAAAACGGCGGCTCGGCGGGAGCCTGTGTGAAGTAAATGGGGGCGGGAGCATCGCTCCAGGAGGAATCATTGAACCCGCGCGCTCGCCACGCGGTGGCATCCGGCGCGGAGGCCTCGGTGCGCCCTTTGAGCAGCTTCCACGTGGTACCCGTGAGACCCAGGATCGTCTCCCCATTTGCCGTCGAACTGCCCGCCAGCCAGAGAAGAAAACAAAGCAAAACGGCTGACCTCAAGCTGCGCGGCGGGCAGGGAGGATCCATGTTCTGTGTATGGCAGAACCAGCTTGCCGTTGCAAGCCTGCCCCCGCGGAAATACAGGCGCTCGGGTGCTCTCGGGCGCATCTCGACACTGCCCCCGATTTCTCCCTCTCCCCGCGACGGAGGAGCGGGGAGAGGGGCTGTCTCCCGCTTCTAATGGCCCTCCTCTCCCCGGCCCTCTCCTCCCTCGGAGTGAGGAGAGGGAGTCCGCCCACAGAGAACGGGGGCAGTGTCGAGATGCGCCGCGGCTCTCCTGGCTGGTAATTTGAAATTGCCAATTCCCCGGCTTCGGCCTACTGTTCTCGCGTGATTTTGCAGATCATCACGACGACGACCTTGTAGCGTTCACGACCAGTTCGTGAACGCAAAACGCCTCGCACTGACCAGTCCGAGGCGTTTTTGTTTCCAAACTAGATTGAAACCACGATGCACACAGCGCGACGCAGCCGCAACCGGACGGAGTGCGGTTTTGGTGAACCGCAGATGAACGCAAATGAACGCAGATAAGAACAAACTTTTCAGCGAGCACGCCAGCGATGCGCCGCGCAAACATCTGCGATTATCTGCGTTCATCTGCGGTTCAATTCGAGCCGATTTGATGCGGTACGCCGCCGCGGCATGGGTTTGGCCCAAAGCCCGAGCTGCGATTTATCCGTGTCCATCCGTGTCCATCCGTGGTTAAAGAGTCTTATGCCCGACGACAATCAGCAGCCGAATCAACCACCGCCGCCTGCGCAACCGAACCCCGAGCGCAAGACGCTCGACGAGCGCGCGAAGATGACCGAACTGGAGCGCATCCGCCACTCGTGCGCTCACGTGATGGCCACCGCCATTCTGCGGCTTTGGCCCGAAGCCCAGTTCGCTTATGGGCCGCCGGTCGAGAACGGCTTCTATTACGACCTGGAGCTCAAGCACCGCATCGCGCCCGAGGACTTCGAAAAAATCGAGGCGGAGATGAAGAAGGAGATCAAGGCCAACAACGTCTTCGAGAGAATCGTCGTCCCGCGCGAGCAGGCCATCGCCGATGCGCAGAGCGGACGGCTCGGGGGGTTGGCCGAGCGGCCGGGCAACCCGAGCAAGTTCAAGCTCGACCTGCTCAACCAGATTCCTGAGGGCGAGCCGATTTCCTATTACAAGAACGGCGATTTCATCGACCTCTGCGCTGGGCCGCATGTGATGCGCACGGGCAACATCGGCGCGTTCAAGCTCACCAGCGTGGCCAGCGCCTATTACAAGGGCGACGAGAAAAACCCGCAGCTCCAGCGCATCTACGGCACGGCGTTCAAGAACAAGACGCAGCTCGACGAGTATTTCAAGATGCTGGAGGAGGCCAAGCGCCGCGACCATCGCAAGATCGGCGCGGAGATGGGGCTGTTTGTGCTCGACGCCGAATACGTCGGGCCGGGCATGCCGCTCTGGCTTCCAAAGGGAACTGTGCTCGTCGAGGAATTGGAGAAGCTGGCCAAGGAAACCGAATTCGCCGCTGGATACGTGCGCGTCCGCACGCCACACTTAGCGAAGGAGAAGATGTATAAGACCTCAGGGCATTTGCCATATTACGCGGAGTCGATGTTTCCTCCGATGCGATTGCGCGGAGATGAGGGTGCTAGTTCGGGCTTAGTTGCGTTCGAGAGCGATCACGCCGACCATGCTGACTTATTCAAAAAGGAGTTTCGGCCTCAGATCGAGCAGCTCATTTCGAAGAAAAGAGAGAAGATTCCAAGCATCACAGAACTTCGGAATGAGTTCCTTGAAATGATCGATCGCAAATACAATGTAGCTTTTGGGGGTATTGCTGCTGATGCATTTTTCCACGACATCCTCTATTCGATTAAGGGTCAAGAGGAGCGCTACTACCTCAAAGCCATGAACTGCCCGCATCACCACCGCATTTTTGCGGCGGAACCGCGCAGTTATCGCGACCTCCCGTTGCGCCTCGCGGAATACGGCACCTGCTATCGCTACGAGCAGAGCGGCGAGTTGTTCGGCCTCATGCGCGTGCGTTCGCTCAACATGAACGATGCGCACATCTATTGCACCGAGGACCAGTTCGCTCAGGAATTCAACGCGGTGAACGAGATGTATCTGAAGTATTTCAAGATCTTCGGCATCGAGAAATACGTCATGCGCTTCAGCACCTCCGCGCCGGAAGGCATGGGCAAGAAATATGTCAACGAACCTGAACTCTGGAAGAAAACCGAGGCCATGGTCCGGCAGGTGTTGATTGATTCGAAGATCAACTACGTGGAAGTGCCGAATGAAGCCGCCTTCTACGGCCCGAAGATTGACGTGCAGGTCTGGAGCGTCATCGGCCGCGAGTTCACGCTGGCGACCAACCAGGTCGACTTCGCCGTGCCCGCCCGCTTCGGCCTCACCTACCGCGACAAGGATAACTCGAACAAGACCCCGCTCTGCATCCACCGCGCCCCGCTCGGCACGCACGAACGGTTCATCGGCTTCCTCATCGAGCATTACGCCGGCAACTTCCCCCTCTGGCTCGCGCCCGAGCAAGTGCGCGTCATCACGCTGAATGACGACGCGGCGTTGATTGACTACGCCAGGCCCATCGTGAACGAACTGCGCGCGAACATGGTCCGCGCGGAAGCCGACTTCAGCGCCAGCCCCGTCAAAGCCAAGATTGCAGACGCCGAAACTGCCCGCGTCCACACCATGCTCGTCATCGGCCCGCGCGACATGGAAGCCGGCGCGGTGAGCGTGCGGCTGCACCATGGCGGCCCGCAAGGCGCGAAGCCGAAGGGCGAAGTCGTGTCGAATATTCTGGCGGCCATTCGAGAGCGAAGGGGCTGACCGGGGCTGACCAAACTCAGTCGGGATCAGATCGGCTCGGAAGGTGTCTAATGAAAGTGCTCTTCAAGTGTCACTTGATGTAGGCTATGAGAACTGGTCTTAGGATCTTGATGGCAGCCGTCATCTTGTTCCTCCATTTCGCAGTGGCGCGTGCGGAATCGAACGACTCGCCAGAAGCATTGGCGAATGCTGAAACGCAGGTGCAACTTAAGGTGGAGCAGTTTGCCAAGACCAATGCCAATTACGAGCTTCTATTGGATGCGCGCAAACTCGCCTCCTCAATGAGCCCGCGAGGGGACAACAAAGCGACATTGAGCGCGCTGGATGAGGCTTCGCTTCGGTTGCAATTGAGAATGTTGCTCGCGTTGGCGAAGGCCTGCGATCCACATTACGACCCCAAGGCGCCGACGAACCAGGTTTATTTGAATTTGACTCCGCCTCTAGCCGATTCGAACGGTGTTATATGGCCATCTGGCATCGACCCCAAAGCCATCAAGGATGCGAAGGCTCGGAAAGCCTACGAGGATACCATCGCGGAAAACAGCCGGCGTAATGAAAGACTGAAGCGCGAAATCGCTCTTTCGCGAGGTGTTGATTATGCGTTGATTGACATCTGGGTTTTTGTAAAGCGTGGTTTACCTCGGGATTCCGTCGCCCAAAATCGCGCCATCGAAATTGTCGCCAAAACGATTTCCGACAATTCCCTATTGGAACGCTTTAACTCCAACGACATGCCGGGATTAATCTGGTAAGCGTTTGTCCGCAAAATGTCAGTGTCGCAGTACAGGCCAAGTGTCAGCAATTGCCCGTTCCGGCTCGCGCCCGAGCCAGTGCGCGTCCTCACGCCGGCCGGCTCAGAGAATAGACCGCTGGCTTTGTCTTGGACCGAAAGACTTTTCTGCGGGCCTCCAAATCCAATTTCACCACCTCGGTGTACCAGGAGGCTTTGCCTTTGAAATTGGGACCGAGAAGATACGTGACCTTGGCGTCGAGTTCCGTGTGAGTCAATGGCTGCGAGCCGCGAAGCGCGTTCAGAATCGCGAGCCGCACGTCGTCGTATTTGGACTGATTGATCGCGAAGCCAGCCTTTTTGGCGGGATGCCGCGTCCGGATGGTTTCCATCTTTTGGGAGGGTTTCGTTTTCCGCTTCATCGAGGTTTTCCTTTTCATTTGGAGGAAAGGCAAAAGGTGTTGCCATCCACATCTTTGAACAAGGCCGAGCTGCCCCAGGGTTCCTTTTTCGGCGGCTGGACAAATTCAACGCCACGAGATTTCAGCGCTTCGTAAGCTTTGTCGACCGAGTGGGTCCAGAACACCACGTTGGAAAAATGGCCCATCCAGCCTTCCTGCCCAGGCGCCGTAAACAACACCACGTTTGTCCCGGCTCCCGGAATTTTCAATTCGATCCACCGGCGCCCCTTTCCAAACTCCTGGTCGGTGAGAATCTCGAACCCGAGGGCTTCGGTGTAAAATCTCAGGGAGCGCTCCGGGTCCATGACCGGAATACTGACAAACTTTATTCCAGCGATCGTTGGGTTGCGCATCGGCGTTCTTTCTTTTTTGGCGGTCGTCCGGACCGGGATTCGGTGGCCGTTGAAAAACCTAGCGGCGAGGGTTTTCGCTTGTCCAATGAGAAACGGGCCTTGTCAATAAAAACTATAGTATTAAATACTACAGCAATGGCTCACCTTGAATTGGACCCTTACATCGTTTTCACCCTGATGCGGGATTTGGTCGGGCATGACAAAAGACCCTCGGCGTTTCTCGTGTTTATCTATCTTTGGAGCCTGGCGAGGGGCTCTCCCCAAACCCGGGTATCGGTGAGCTACCAGGACCTGGCCGATGCCATCGGGATTTCGAAGAGCGCAGCCCAATCGGCCATTTATCATTTGACCGAAAGGCGCTTCATCAAAGTGAGCCTGAAACATGGCACGGCGATTCCGGAGTATGCGGTCAACCCAAGCTGGCGCCGTCCCAAAGTTTGAAGTTCCTATGTCCGCCGAAGGCCGCTAAATTTTTCCCGCGATGTTTTTCAACGCCAACGTCGAACATTCGTTGCCGTCGCCTGACAAGGTTCCTCGATGAAGAACCAGGGCAAACCCAGGGCAAAACTGCAACGCCCGCCGATTCTCACTGCGAAAACGCAGAAACTGGTCGGGGCATTGCAAGCCGCCATCAAGCTGCCGGTCCTGGCGTATTGGGTGTCCACGGGAGGCTCGATCTGCCAGAACGATGTGATCGCCATGTCGCGGTTGCTTGGCCCCACGAAACGGCGGCCCAACGTGGCGTTGTTTCTGAAATCCGACGGCGGCAATCCCGAGGCGGCGCTGCGGTTCGTGCACCTGCTCCGGCAGAAGTTTCAACGCATCACCCTGCTGGCCCCATTTGAATGCGCTTCGGCCGCCACGATGGTGGCCCTGGGCGCCAACGAAATTCACATGGGGCCGACCTCCTATCTCACGGCGGTGGATTCGTCCCTGAAGCACGACCTTTCGCCCGTGGATCACCACAACTATCTTGTGTCCGTCAGCCAGGACGAAGTCATGCGCATCCTCCGGCTGTGGAGGGAGCAGAAGCAGGGCGGGAACCCGTTCCCGGAAGTTTACAAATACCTGCACCCGCTGGTGCTCGGGGCGTTGGATCGCTCCAGTTCTCTCTCGATGAGAATCTGCCAGGAGTTGCTGAGCTATCATGTCCCCGACCGCGCCCGAGTCAACCGCATCAGCAAGGCGCTGAATTACGATTATCCCTCGCACTCCTACCCCATCACCGCGCGTGAGGCGCGGAAATTGGGCCTGACCATTCGCGATCTGGATCCCGCGGTGGACGCGCTGCTTCGCGACCTCAACCACGCCTATTCGGAGATGGCCCACGCCAAAATCACCGATTACGACACGCAGAATTATCACAACGGCGAGATCTGCAATATCCTCGAACTGGTCGGCCGGCAGGTCTTCTATCAAGTGGACAAGGACTGGCACTATCGCAACGAAGAGAAGCGCTGGGTGCCCATGAACGATCGGTCCGGCTGGTATCTCTGCACGGAACGCGACAAGAAATGGGTGCCGGAAAACTTCTTCATTCGCTGACATGGAGGCCGGCGTGGTTAACGTCCGCTCCCATGACGGCGGCCCGCAAAGGGCGAAGCCGAAGGCGGAGCCATCGCCAAAACCTCTGGCAGTAGTTCGTGAAACGAAGGCGTAGCTGAAGTTCGCAGCCTCATGAGTGTTTGGACTGCATTCGCTGAGTTGATTGGCACTCCGTTTCAGCACATTGAACTGGTTTGGGGCATCGTGCCGCTCTATTTCGGTCTGTTGCTGAACGAGGTGACTTCAACAAAGGCGAACTATCGCACCGCGATTCAGACAGGGTTCAGCTTTCTTTGGGCGGGAATGCAATGGCTGTATCCCTACTTCCAGTCGAGCGCGAGTGCGTTGCCCCGTTTGGATTTGGGAACGATGCTGCCCGTGAATCTTTGCGTCACTTTCGTCGTCCTCGCTTTCGGCGCGGTGGCGCTGGTGAGTGGTTTGCGGCGAAAATATCCCAAGGGCTGCGCGTTCCTCGGACAAACGCGCTTTGCAAATTATTTCATGATCGTCATCTTCCCGATCCAGGCGCGCGTGCTCGGGTGGACCTGGGAGCGTTTGCTCGCCATCACGCTCTTTGCCATTCCTGTATGGCTGTTATTACACTTCGGATTGATGCCCATCCGAAATCGAAAGTGAACGGACAGGCGATCCGCGAGCGAAGATTATGAACAAGCTGTCCATTGTCGTTGCGTTCGTGTTGACGCTGGCGTGCGGAGCGCGTGGCGCCGAAGAAACGCTCCGCAATGAAGCGGATTCGGCCTTGCGGCGCGGGGTCGGATTCTTCCGGACGAATGTCGCGGTCGAAGGCACTTACCTCTGGCAATACAGCGAGGATTTGACCCAGCGCGAAGGCGAGGAGAAGGCCACCACGACGCAGGGATGGGTGCAACCGCCGGGCACGCCTGCGGTCGGGTTGGCATTTCTCGCCGCGTGGAGGGCCACGAGCAACGCCTATTATCTCGATGCGGCGCGCGAGACGGCCCGTGGATTGGCACGCGGACAACTTCGCTCCGGCGGCTGGACTTATTCCATCGACTTCTCGCCCGATGGCCGGCGCAAGACGGCGTACCGCGACGGCGGTGGTGCAGGCGCGCGCAACGTCACCACGCTGGACGACGATACCACTCAATGCGCCCTGCGCTTCCTGATGCAAACGGACCAGGCGCTGGGATTCCGCGACGAAAAGATTCGCGAGTGCGTCGATTACGCGCTGGCATCGTTGCTCAAGGTGCAATACCCGAACGGCGCCTGGCCGCAGGGGTTTGAGCGGGCGCCCGATCCCGACAAATTCCCCGTCAAGAAAGCGACCTATCCCGAGAGTTGGTCACGCGTGTGGCCAGGGAGCAGCAACTACTGGTTGCGCTACACGCTCAATGACAACTCGCTCGCGACCACGCTGGATACACTCTTCGAGGCGGAACGGATCTATCGCGAGTCGGCGGCCGGGACAAACTTCAACGCTCTCGCTGCACAATGCCGAAAAGCAGCAGAGAAAGCCGGCGGGTTCCTGTTGATGGCTCAGATGCCCGAACCACAGCCCATCTGGGCGCAACAGTACGACTTCGACATGCATCCGGCGTGGGCGCGCAAGTTCGAGCCTCCCGCCGTCACAGCCGGGGAATCCCATGGCGTCGTGCGCACCCTGCTGATGCTGGCCCGCGAGACGGGCGACCGGAGGTATCTCGCTCCCATCCCGGCCGCGCTCGAGTATTTACGTCGCTCGCGCCTGCCGGATGGGCGGTTGGCGCGTTTTTACGAGTTGCGCTCGAACAAGCCCCTCTACTTCACGAAGGATTACATCCTGACCTACGATGACGGCGACATGCCGACGCATTACGGCTTCAAAGTCGCCGACAAGACCGACGCGCTCGCGCGCGATTACGAGCGCGTGAAACGACTCTCCGCGGACGAACTCAGGAAACCCGTTCCTGTTATGCCGCCACGCCTTGCACCGGAACTCCTCGCAGATGTGAAGGCGGTCATCGCCGGGCAGGATTCGCAAGGCCGCTGGGTGGAGGAGGGCCGTCTGCGCGGGTCGCCGGAACGAACGAAAGTCATCCGCAGCGCGACCTTTACTCGCAACGTTGATCTGCTCAGCCGGTATCTTGCGTCGACGCACCCGTAGGAACGCTTCCGCCCCGCAGTGGTGCTCCGGTTGAGCCGTTGGGCAAACTGCGACCCGAAGACCAGTCGCCTCCTGCCCGCAGGACGGGAAGGAGGCAAAAGGTCACACCCCTTGCGACCAGACGGGGCAGGAAAAACGGGATTGGGGCTCTTGAGGAATCTGCAAAACTCAGCTATCCATTCAGCGCGAATGCCGGACCCTGAACTCCTCCGAGCTGTGATGGAGGCTTATGAGCGCGGACAGACCCTTGAGGCGTTGCGTCAAGCCGAGACCTTCGCTCCATTGAAGGAGTGGCGCGGTGTGAAGTCGTGCGTTCTGGCGGCGCGAATCGCCACCAACGCAGGCGCGCCCCGGTTAGGCGCCCGGCTCAGCCTTCGGGCGTGGAGAACGGACGCGCGTGACGCCGAAGCCGTCGCGCAGTACGGTTATGAATTGCTCCATCGGCGCGGGCCCCTGGCGGTTTGGCAAACGCTGCGCGGTTGGACGGAGAAGCAGGAGACGCCCGCCGAACACGCAGCCGAAGTGCTGGCCTTGAGGGGGATCGTGGCGACTGAGTTGCGCGACTTCGCCAACGCCGAAACGTTTCTCGCCCAGGCCGAATCAACCGACCCAAACCGGCCGTGGATCCGTTTGCCTCGAGCCCGCCTGCTGGAAGCGCAGGATCGCGTCGAAGAGGCCCTGGAGGTGGCTCGGGCGTCGTGCGCGCTGCACCGGCATCCCTTCTACCGAGCCGGGGTGCAGACCTGCGCGCACCTGCTCCAATTATTGGACCGCGACGAGGATGCCATTGACCTGTTGAGGAGGGCGGACCAAGCGCTCCAAAACGGGCCGGTGGCGGCGCAATTGTATGGCTTGCTCAGTGAAAGTGGCTGTTGGGCGGAAGCCGAAGAGGCTCTCGAGCGGTTTGTGGCGCTCTCGCCCCTGTTGGAGAAGGCAGCGTGGAACTGGCTGAATTCCCAACGGGCGCGCGTCGCCTATCATCGAGGGCGGCGAGCGGATGCCGCCCGGCTCGCCGGACTGCTCGAAGACAATTTCCACAAACGCTTCGCCGCAAGACTGAGCGCCCCGCCGGAAAGCGCCGAGCGCGTCCAACTGGACGTCACGTTCGTCCGCCAGCATTTCAAGACCTGCGCGCCGGCAACGCTTGCGGCCATCGGCCGGTTCTGGCGGATGCCCGCCGAACATCTCAAGCTGGCGGAATCGATCTGCTACGATGGCACACCGCTCTGGCAACAGCGCGAGTGGGCGGAGAAGAATGGCTGGCACGTGCGCGAATTCCGTGTGACGCCGGAAAGCGCCATGGCGCTCCTGGAGCGCGGCATCCCCTTTGCACTCAGCGTGGTCGAGTCAACCTTCGCGCACATGATGGCGGGGATTGGTTTTGACCGCGTCCGGGGCACGCTGTTGCTGCGCGATCCGGGCCAGCCTTACATCGTCGAGGTCGGCTTCGAGGAATTCATGAAGCGCTATCGGCCGTTCGGCCCGCACGGCGTGGTGTTTGTTCCCGCAGGCGAACGCTCGCGGCTGGAGGGATTGGAACTTCCGGAGTCCGGTTGGTATGACTGCCATCATCGCTTCTGGCTGTCCCTGTTCAAACATGATCGCACTGCGGCGGTTGCCGCACTGGGCCAACTGGAGCAGGAAGCGACGGACGCTGCCCTGACCTGGGAGGCCCGGTTGGATCTCGCCCACTACGACGCGAACAACGCCGAGCAGGCCCGCTGCCTGGAGAAGCTGTTGGAATTGTTTCCGAGCAACGCCGCCCGATTGCTCCGCCGGTTTGAGTGCATGCGCGACGCGTCCCGCCAGGAGCGGATCCAATGGCTCGAAAGTGCCTGCAACACCAAAGAGGCCGACCCAGCCCTGTTGGTTGCGCTCTCGCGCGCCCTGCAAGGCGACGCCCGCTGCGTCGAAGAGGCACGGCGCCGGCTGAAGCAGGCATTTCGACTTCGACCATCGGATTCGAGCGCTCTCGGCGCGCTGGCCGACCTGCACTGGCAGGAGAGCCACTTGGAGGAAGCGACGGAGTATTACCGTTTCGCCGCCAACCTCGAAGGCTTTCGCGAGAATTTGTACCAGGCCTGGTTCGTTGCCTGCCGGCGTACGCGCCGCACGGACGAGGCACTGGCACACCTTCAAGACCGGTTCGCTCGCTTTGGGCGCCGCTCCGAGCAACCCGCGCTCACGCTGGCCTGGGCCTGGCGGGAGATGGAACAGCCGGCCCGTGCCCGCCAGGTATTGGCCGAAGCCATGACTCTCCGCCCGGAGGACGGCTATCTGCTGCTTCGTGCGGCCACGCATCTGGCGGCCCTCGGTGAAACAACCGAGGCCGACAAATACCTGGACATGGCCCGAGGCCGCGTCCGCGAGAACGACTGGCTGCGAGGCTGCGCGGAAATCGCGGAGAACCGCCTGGACTTCGAGCAGGTGCTGAGGGTCTCCCGCGAGTTGCTGCAGCGCGAACCGCTGGCGCTCGACGGGCACGCTGCGGTGGCAAGGGTGCTGGCCCGGCGCGATGGCACCGCGGCCGCGCTTGCAGAGTTGAAGAAGGCTTGCGCCGCTTTTCCTCATCATTGCGGCCTGCAGCGCATGCTGGTCGATTGGAGCCGCGGCGCCGGGCCGGCCGCGGTGGAGACCGCCTCCCGGGAACTGCTGCAGTTGGAACCTTCCGATGCCTGGGGCCGGCGCGAACTGGCGCTGGCTCTCTTGTGGCTCAAGCGCGCCGAGGAATCCTCCCGCGAAGCCGCCGAGGGTGCGCGCATTGAACCGCAAAACAGCTACAGCTTTTCCGTTCTGGGATTGATTCACCGGCAGATGGGGGAGGTCGCCGAGGCCCGCGCTCATTTCCGGCGTGCCGTCGCGCTGAGTGTCGATAATCACGAAGCCATCCAGGCTTTGCTCGAACTGGCGCGCACAGACAACGAACGCAAGGAAGACCTGGCCTTCATCGAACAGGAACTCATTCGCCAGGTGGTGGCCGGCGATGGATTGCTCGCGTACGTGGAGATCGCCCGCGCCCTTCTCGAGCCGGAAGCGTTGTTGCGCTTCCTGAGACGAGCGCACGAGGAACGGCCGGACTTGTGGCACGCCTGGTCCGCCCTGGTTTCCCAGCTCGTGCACATAGGGAAATTGGATGAAGCGCTGACCATTGCCACCCAGGCCGGCGAACGGTTTCCTCACCTGCCACGCACCTGGCTCGACTTGGCGATGGTCCGCCGGTGGCGCAACCAGCCGGACGAAGAACTCGCGGCGACCGAACGGGCCTTCGAGATTAGCCCCGCGTGGAATTCCTCTGCCCTCGCGCTGGCCGCCGCGCTGGAACGGCGCAGCCGCCTGGACGATGCCGGGCGCGTGTATCAACGGGTGCTGAGTCACTCGCCGCAGGATCCCCAACTCAACACGTTTCACGCCAACCTGCTCTGGCGTCAGCAGCGCAAGGAAGAGGCCTTCGGCGCGCTCGAACGCGCGCTTCGCCTGGCTCCGGCTTACGACTGGGCTTGGGATTTGTTGGCGGAATGGTCGGCCCAGTCCGGGCAACCCGAACGCCCGTCGGACTTCGCCCGAAGTCTCACCCGGGAGCGTCCCGGCGAAATGCGGGTCTGGCTGATGCTCGCGCGAATGCTGGTGAATCCGGACGCCCGGGAGGAGCGCCTGGCTTCTGTGGAACGGGCGATTGCGCTGGATCCTGGCTCCACCGAGGCGTGGGATCTGAAGGCCAACCTGCTGGCCGTCGCGGAACGGTTCGAAGAAGCCATCAAGGCTTGCACGGAAGGCGCAGCCGTCTGCACGGTGGATACTCACGTGCTCCGCGGACGGCACGCCTGGGTCGAAGCGCAGCGCCGGCACATGCCCGAAGCCATCCGCCTCATGCGGGCCGTGTTGAAGGAAAACGCGAGCTACCTCTGGGGCTGGCATCAACTGGCGATATGGTTGCTCGAGCAGGGCGAACTGGACGAGGCAACCGACGCGTTGCAGCAGATGCGCAAGCTGCGCCCGCACGACGCGTGGGTCAACCGTCAGCTTGGCTTCTTGCTCTCGAAGCGGAAGGACCTTCCTGGCGCCCAAAAGGCGTTTGCGAGCGCGCTGGAGGCCTCGCCCACCGACGCTGCGGCCGCACAAAGCCTGTTCGACCTCCAACTCCGCGCTTCGGATTTGCGCGGAGCCGAAGCCACGCTCCAGGTGATGCGCCTGCACCAACCGGGCGCAGCCACGGTCGCCGCGGAAATTGTCTATGAGTTGCGCCAGCGGCCCGATTACGTCCCGCGCAAGGCGCTCGAAACGTTGTCCACATTGCCTGACCCGGACCCCTGGCCCGTGGACGTGGCAACCGACACGCTCGTGCGCGCGGGCCAGGCCAACGAGGCAGTCAAGGTGTTCAAACACGCCATTAAGGCCGGCCCCTGCAATCCCCAGCTTGGAGTTGCCGTCATCCGGCTGCTTTTGGCGCGGCGCGCAACGCTCGACGCTACGTGGTTCTTCATCCGGCTGAAGGAAGGGGAATTGCAGCGCCGCGCCGCCACACCGCTTGTCCAGGCTCTCGCGGAGAATAACTGCCGAACCTTGTTTCGCTGGTTGCTTCGGCGCCGGCGTGACGTGCTGTACCGAGACGACGCGGCCTGGGGGCAAGTCGGATACGCCTTGAGCAACTTCAACCGCATGAATCAAGTCGCGCGTTGGTTGAGTGACTGGCGGCAGCGCCCGAATGTGCAGCCGTGGATGCTCTTCAACTACTGTTTGGCGCTGCGACACCAGGGTCGATATGACGAGGCGACGGAGGTGGCGCAGCACGTCCTCGAGACCTGGGGCCACCGGGAAGGCGCGTCGGACATGCACCTGTTCCTGGCTGTTGAAGCCGCACTCGCGGGCGCGGTTCCTGCCGCACAGGACCACTTGAAGCGCCTGGTCGTGCGCGAAGACAACGCCCACGACGGGCAGTTGCGCGCGCTGGCCAGGGCGCTGGTGGAATTCCAATCGGCGCCGCGAATGGAACGCAGCCAACGCTTCCGCACATTGCGGGCGGAGCTGGCCCCGCAGTTTGGTGGCTGGCGACTCTTTCGTGCCATGCGTGACGTGCGGCGGACTTTTCGCCGCACCGGCGATGTATTATTCCATCGCGAAGGCGCCGGCCTGGGCGCCTGGCTCTGGTTCAAGTGGAAACTGCACTGGCAATGGCCGCTGCTGGTCCTGGTGCCAGCGGCATTGGCCGCAGCCACTCAACCGACCCTGCTTCTCCCATTGCTTATCATTTTGATAGGAATCCACCGTGGCCGCACGCGTTGAGCGCGTCGCCGCTGGGCGTGTCGTGGCGCACAAGGAAGCTTCCTCTCGCAGGACAGCCCCGGTAGGCTGTGCCGCATGTCCGCCATTGATGCGAGCGGCCTCACGAAACGTTTCGCACTTACAAGAAGGAACCCGGCCTGCTCGTGAACGGATTTCGCGCCAAAGATCCGCGCGCAAGTCGACTTCAGCGGAAGATTAGGGCAGCCAACAGGCCTAACTAAATTTAGTTGCATATATAAATTTATGCCGTAGCGTTAATGAGTGTAAATATGAGCGCGCAGTTCACGAATCCATTTCGTCCCGGCGCTGGTCACCCGCCCCCGTATCTGGCCGGTCGAGATGAGGAAAAGAAAGAGTTTCAAAAATTCCTCGAACAGCAAACGATCCTGACGAACGTCGTGCTGACGGGGCTTCGTGGCGTTGGAAAGACGGTGCTCTTGGAAACCTTCAAACCGTTCGCGGTTTCAAAGAACTGGTTGTGGGCCGGTACGGATCTTTCCGAGTCTGCGACCGTGAGCGAGGAGAACATCGCGGTGCGGATTCTCGCGGATTTGTCGCCGCTGGTCGCGAGCCTGAAAGTAGGGGAAGCAGAAGTGAAACAGATCGGCTTTGCCGCCAAGGCAAAGCACACGCCGATCTACCTGGATTACGCGGTTCTCAAACACATCTATAATGAAACGCCTGGGTTGACTTCGGACAAATTGAAGCGCGTGCTCGAAATCATCTGGCCAAGCCTGCAGGTGACTACGTGCAGGGGCGTAGTGCTGGCATACGATGAGGCGCAAAACCTGAGTGACCAGGCCGCAAACCATCAATACCCGCTGTCATTGCTGCTGGATGTTTTTCAATCGGTTCAGAAGAAAGGGCTGCCATACATGCTGGTATTCACCGGATTGCCGACACTCTTTCCCAAACTGGTTGAGGCAAGAACCTTTGCGGAACGGATGTTCCACGTGACAACTCTTGGCAGACTCAATCCGAAGGAAAGCCGAGATGCGATTCTGAAACCAATGGAACAACAGAATTCTCCCGTGCGCTTCACAGACCGAGCCGTGAAGGAGATTGTCCGGCATTCAGGTGGGTATCCTTACTTCATCCAATTCTTGTGTCGGGAAATGTTCGACACTTACTTGCAGCAAAAGGACGGAGGGAGGTTGAACCCCTCTGTGACTGTGCTGCAGACAGTCAGAAAGCTCGATTCCGATTTCTTCGCAGGCAGATGGAATCGTGTAACGGATAGACAGCGGGAACTGCTCTCGGTTGTGGCGAATCTGCCCAATTGCGATGACGAATTCACGGTGCTGGAAGTCGTCGAGGAATCCAAGAAGACCCTTGAGAAACCGTTCAGTGCAAGCCATGTGAACCAGATCCTGGCCAAATTGGCCGACAGCGGCTTGGTATACAAGAATCGGCATGGGCGATACTCATTTGCGGTTCCCCTGCTGGGTGATTTTATTCGTCGCCAACAAGCCGAGGCTTCCTCTATTCAGCCTGGGTTGAACCTCCGTTAAGCATTGAGTATTATGCACGCGACTCCCACGAAACCTTGCGAGGTATCTTGGTGAGAACGGTGGCGTTACTTTTCCTCATCGTGTGCGCGCGTTCGTTTGTCCACAGCCTGGCGCAGGAGGTATTCAATCTGGCCGTTGACACTGCGCAATTCGTCGGCCGCCCATTTCTGCAATTCCTCCCAAAGGTCAGGCGGGATCCGCAACAGGAACGGTTTGCGCTCTTCGGCCGCCATGAGCTTACGAGTACAGCGTGCCGGTGTTGATCACGGGCGAAACCTCGGCTTCGCCACACAGGACGACGAGCAGGTTGCTCACCATGGACGCCTTGCGCTCGTCATCGAGTTTCACGACCTCCTTCTCCGCCAGTTCGCGCAGGGCCATGTCCACCATGCTGACGGCACCGTGGACGATTTTCTGGCGGGCGGCGATTACGGCCTCGGCTTGCTGCCGGCGAAGCATCGCCTGGGCGATTTCGGGCGCGTAAGCCAGGTGCGTCAGGCGCGCTTCATCGACGGCCAGGCCGGCCTTCTCGAGTCGCTCAAGCAATTCCTCCTTCAAGGCCGCCGCGACTTCATCCGCGCTCTCACGCAAGGTCGGTTCGTGCTCTTCGCCACGGTCGTATGCGTAAAGACTTGCCGTGTGGCGGATCGCGGCCTCGCTTTGGATGTGCACGTAGCTCTCAAAATCGTCCACGTCGAAGGCAGCCTTTGCAGTGTCCTCGACGCGCCAGACGACCACCGCCGCGATTTCGATCGGGTTGCCGCGCTTGTCATTGACCTTGAGTTTGTCGCTGTTGAAGTTTTGCGCGCGCAACGAGATTTTCGCGCTCCGCGTGATATGAGCGACGCTCGTCTCGCTGCCGCCATGGCTGGACTTCTTGACGATGACAGCAGTGGGATGCACCGGGATTTTCGCCCGGATTCGCGAATAGAACGGATTCGCCCACCAAAACCCGCTGGTCCGAACCGTGCCCCGATAGGCGCCAAACAGAATCAACACTCGCGCTTCGTTCGGCTGCAGCGTGAAATGGCCGCAGAGCAGGATAACCGCCAGTAGCTCAGTCAGGGCCGCAGGGAGCAGCCACCACAGGAAGGCCGGATCGTGCGAAGTCGCCGCGCGCGTGATGATGGCCACGAACCACGCCATCGCGCCGAAGAACAGCGACAGGTTGAGAATCAACATGACCCAGCCGTTGACCGCGACTGTTTCCCGCTCGTGGCTGGCCGTTCTTACCGAGTTTGAGTTCATAAATGGGCTATAGGTTGTGTGGTATCGAAATGATATCATATTGCTATCTCTCGTCAAGTCTTCATTTTTCCTGCAACCGCGAAGGAGAATGGAATCGACGGGCTGGCGCTGGACACCGGCGTTTGAAATTGTCGCCGCACGGCGCGCGCGTGTCGTCGGAAACGAAAATCGTGTTCGACGCCAAAGTTGTCGTGCCGGGTCCGCCCCGGTAGGCTGCGCCGCATGTCCGCCATTGAGGCGAGCGGCCTCACGAAAACGTTTCGCACTTACAAGAAGGAACCCGGCCTGCGCGGCGCGGTGAAGGGCCTCTTCCGCCGTCGCTACGAAACGGTCACGGCGGTCAATGACGTCAGCTTCCGCATCGAGGAGGGAGAACTGGTTGGTTTCCTGGGACCCAACGGCGCGGGCAAAACCACCACGCTGAAGATTCTTGCGGGCTTGCTTTATCCAACGGCAGGCCAGGCCAAAGTGCTGGGATTCACCCCCTGGGAGCGCCACGACGGTTATCGCCGCCAGTTCGCGCTGTTGCTTGGGCAGAAGAATCAGCTTTGGTGGGACCTGCCGGCGCGCGAATCACTCGAACTCAATGCCAAGATCTACGACATCGCTCCCGAGGTCTTCACACGCACGGTCGACGAACTGACGGCCCTGCTCAACGTGGGCGACAAACTGGCCGTCATGGTGCGCGAACTTTCCCTCGGCGAACGGATGAAGATGGAGCTCATTGCCTCGCTGTTGCACCAGCCCAAGGTATTGTTTCTGGACGAACCGACCATCGGCCTGGACGTCGTGTCTCAAAAGACCGTCCGCGAGTTCCTCCGTCATTACAACACGCAGCGCAAGACCACCATCCTGCTGACAAGTCATTACATGGCCGACATCCAGGCGCTCTGCCGGCGCGTGATCATCATCGATCACGGCAAGACCTTCTTCGACGGCCAGCTCAACGACGTGATCGATCGCTTCGCCGACTTCAAGCTGGTCACCATCCACTGCGCCAATCATTCCACCGTGCCGGACGCCAATCTGGCCCGCTTCGGCGAAGTAATCGAACAATCGCCCGAGACGGTGAAACTCAAGGTCAAGCGCGAGCGCGTCATCCCCGCGTGCAAAGCGCTCCTGGACGAATTGCCAGTGAACGACATCGACATCCAGGAAGTGCCCATCGAGGAAGTCATCCGGCAGATCTTTGCACGGTAACGGCGCGGAGGCGGACAGCCTTGGCCGCAGTGCAGGAGTCGCGCTCTTAGCAGGCAAAAGTCATTTTCGATTGGTGGCGCACGACCTGCCGGTCGTGCGAGGCTGCGCGGCAACGTAGCCCCACCGGAAATGACTTTTCGCAAACTCTATAGCCCAGCGTGCGCCCGTTCGGTTGTTCTCACGCTGTCTCCTGATCGTAGTTCGTGTAAAGTTCATCGAGATACCCAGCGAGCACGACGTCCAGCGCTGACGGTTTGAAGCCGATCTCCCACGTCGTCAGCCAGACTGAAACCGTTTTGTAGGCATTGAGCCATTCCGGGTGGTGGTCCATAAGGCCGATGCGCCTGCTGGCTGCCAACATGAAATGCATCGCATCCTCGAATGACTTAAACAGGAATTGCCGGTGAAGTTCGACGGCCGTGCCGGTCTGTGAGCGGAGGCTGGTTCTATGAACAAGCTTCCATGCAGCAAGCCGCCTCAAGGCGTCGTCCAATTCAATTTGCGAAAGCTCCTTCGGACGGACGTGCGGTTTTGATTCTTTCGTTTTCACTCTCAAGTTCAGGCCTTGAGCCGCAGGATGGCAGGCAGCACTTCGCGTTCGGCGCGGTCCGCGTCCTCGGGAATGTCAATTTCCGTCCACGGCAGGCCCGTCACGTCTTCCGCGCCGAAGCGGCCTTCCATCACCAACTCACGCAGCACGTCGTCGTAGGAATCCTTGCGGCCGGCGCCCGTCATCCGCTTTCGCGTCTCCTCGATGAGACGGGGCAAATCCCGCGGGGCGAGCTTGAAGAAGCCGATGGATTCGCCGACGGCCTCGGCCTCGCCCGTCCACAGCTTGCGGAAGTCGAATGGCTTGCCAGCCCGCATCGGCACGAGCACGGGGTCGTCGTCGGCTTTCGAGTAATTCCGATCCACAAGCAGCGCGGTCGCGTGCGGGGAACGCCAGAGCTGGCGGAGCATCGCCGCGGGATACAAGACGTCGCCGTCCATCAGCAGCAGCGGCTCACGCTGCGTTTCCAACTCCGGCAGCGACACGGCGAAACTCAACACACTGCCCTCACTGAAGTCAGGGTTGTTCAAGGCGCGCGTGCGCACGCCGTGACGCTGGCCCAGCTCGGCGACCGCGGTTTCAAGCTCCTTTCGTTGGTAACCAGTCACAACGACAAGTTCCTCGCAACCCGTTTCCTTGAGCCGTTGAAGATGCCAGTCGAGGAGACTCCGTCCGCCAAACTCGAGCAGCACTTTTGGGCACGGCCCAAACCGGCCTTCGAGCCGCCTGCCGATGCCGGCGGCGTAAATGATGGCCTTCACGTTGCCGAACCCGCCTCGACGCGCGCACTCAGACCGCGCAGCGAACCGCCGGCTGAGTAGAGCAACACGGCGCCAATGGCGGCGTAAACCACCTCGCGGCCCCGGCGCAGGATGGCGTAGGCCACCGCCTGAGGTTCCGTGTAGCCGAACAGATTGAATAGAAGCCACACGCCCGATTCCTGCACGCCGAGGGCGGCAGGGACGAAGATGCCGAGCGCCTTCGCGACGCTGATGAAACTCTCCATGGCCAACGCGGTGCCATAATCGATCGGAAACCCAAGCAACCGCGACACCACGAACAGCTCCAGCGCGTCGCACAGCCATCCCACCAGATACGCCGCGCCGCTGGCCGCGAAGGCCCGCGGGTTCTCGCGGTAGAAGCCGAAGATGCGGTCGTCGAGTTCGCGCAAATGGGCCTGCCGCTTCTCCAGCCACTTGAGGCGCAGCCGCATCGTCACCGACCGCACGAAGCTGAACAGGCCATGGCTTTGAATCCAGAAGAGCAACAGCGTGGCCGCGACCGCCAGCGTGGCCACGATGGCCATGCCGCGCCGCGCCGGCGAGCCGGTGGGCAACAGCGCCAACGCCAGGCACGCGCCGAGTGCGATGAACACCACCTGCGCACAAACCTGGGCCGTCTTGCCGATGACTACGCTCGTCGTGGCGGGCAATGCCGGGACGCCGCGTTCGTGCAGCAGCCACGCCTTCACGGCTTCGCCGCCCACGTAGCCCGTCGGGATGACGTTGTTCACGGCTTCGCCCGCCCACCGGATGCGGAACAAAGTGAGGAACGGCGGCACGTGCTTGCTCGACCCAAAGGCCAATCGCCAGCCGAGTGTGTCGAACACGTAAACGAGCAGGAATGGCAGCAGCGTTACGGGCCACCACCAACCCAGCCGCTGGAACGCACCCAGAATTTCCGTCGCTCCGGCGCGCTGGACAAACCACGCGAACAGCGCCAGGCCCAAAGCCAGGCAGAGGAGTTTGAACGCGCGCTTCATGCGGGAGCCGGCGAGCGGCGTCGGAACTGGAGGGAGAGCGCAACCATCCAAAAAACATGCACGCCAAATGCCGCCAGCCAGAGGAACCACACAAGCCGATCCACCAGCGCCAGGGCCAGCAACAGCACGGAGAAGTCGCGGTTCGTCGTGGCATCGATGAGGCGTTGCAACGCCGTGTTCCGGTGCAGTTGTGGGTCGAGCAGGCTGCGCAGCACCACACCGAACGAAATCACGACCCCGACGCCCGCGCTTGCGGCCAGCGCCAGCACCGGCGCTTCAACGCCCGCGCGCCAGAGGCCGACCCCGATGGCAACGAAGACGCCGATGTGAACGATTTGGTCGCCAATGATGTCGAGCCACTTGCCCAGCGGCGATTCCTTGAAAAGGACACGAGCCACGTCGCCGTCCACGCAGTCGATGATGGCGGAGAATTGCAGCAGCAAGGCGCCCATCAGCACGGCGGTGTGAGTGCCGACCCCGAAGCACACAGCAGAAGCGGCGCCGATGAGCGTGGCGCAGAGGGAAATCTGATTTGGGGAGACCGCCGTGTGGATGAGCGCCTTGGAGAGCCACCGGCCCACAGGGCGGTTGAAGCAGCGGTCCACCAGGCCATCCGACGCACTCGTCAGCGAAGCCCACAGCGCGCTCGTCGCCACGCGTGCCGAGGTGGCGTCCGTCACCAACGCAACGGGGCCGTCCGGCGCCAGGGTTGGCGCGGTAGCGAGATCGGCTTCAAGGGCTCCCGAATAATGCTTCGCGACGCCTGCGGGCAGCTTCTGGCCGTCGGGCATTTCAAGGCGCGCCCGTTGCTCGATCAGCCGCTTCACGTCTTTCACCGTGAGCAACAGGTTTGCGGAAGCCACGAACACGGGCCCCTCCAGCGAGGGCGGCTCCGCGCTGCTTTCGAAAGCAATGCACAGCGCGGTCGCCCGCCGCAGTCGCGGGAGTTCTCCCTTGCAGACCACATGGATCGGCCCGCAGCCTGCTCGATGAACCGCCACGAGCAGGCGGTCGAGCGCCGTCAGCGACGCCACAGGATGCCAGGGCCCGCCTGCCTCGCAGAAGAGCACGGCGGGAGTTTTCACTGATGCAGGGAAAGATGAGCGTTGACAAGTCAGGCTGTCGCCTTGCCTGGACCGGATGTCTTCTTCCGCCCGCCGAGGAAAACGCTCTTCAGACCGAAGTACGCGATGCCGTCCTTCATGTTCGAAACGAACCGCATGAAGGGATTCATGTCGCCATTGGTGACGTACTGCATCGAGACGATGTAGCGATGTTCGTTCTCCGCGATGGGCGTCACGGAGTGCCAGAGCTTGTCACCATTGAAGAGCACGACCGTGCCGGGACCCACCTTGAGCTCGAGCTTCTCGACTTCGCGTCCCTTGTTCCGCGTGTGCAAATGGCAGACGAGCTTCGACGAGGACTCATCGACGAAGCCGATAAGGACCGTCCAACGGCGGCCTTTGTAATAGCTCGTGTCGTAGTGGAAGCCGATGTGGTCGCCAGCCTCCGTGTAGGCGTAGAGCGCGCAGCGATGCAGGTCGCTGTCAGGGCACTCATTCATCGGCGCATCGGCGATTTGGCAGAGTGCCTTCTGGAACGCCGGGCTGTGATAGACGGCGGTGATCGTCGGGCCGAACTGCGCCACCGTGTTGAAGTCCACGCTGCCGCCCTTTTTGTGCTTGGGAATGAAGTTCCGGTGAATCCTCGGCTTGAGCTGTTCCAGTTCGTTGGACCATTGCTCGATGATTTCCCGTGGGACGAGGTTTTCGAGCACGATGAATTCATCCTGCTCGTAGTACCTGCGACGCACGGCAGCCAGGTCGAGGCGCGCGAGGGCGGTCGAGAGGCGTTGCTCGACAGTGGAAGGCGGAACAGAAATAGTCGTGATGGTGTTCAAGGTATCGGGACGCATAACCGGGGAATTGGTTACAGACGAAACGCAACGGATTCAAGCGCGAAGGCAGGCAAATCGTCGCCCGCTCAATCTTGCTGGAAGCCTCCAGGATTTCAGAATCGCGCATTGAGACCTTGAACCGGTGCGATTGGTGGGACAGGCTTCAAGCCTGTCTGCGTGGGCATCCTGCCCGCGGAAGAAACTGGGCTGGAAGCCCCAGGAGACAGGCTGGAAGCCTGTCCTACTACCCAGCGGTTCATGGAGAGCCGGTGGGGCGAGCGTCCTCGCGAGCCGCTTCGTCCCCAGCCCGCCCGCCTTCGGCTCGCGAGGTCGCCTCACCCACCCGCTTCACAGCTGGATTGCCTCCAAATCCGCAGTTGCGTCTCCGCGGCCCGCTGCCTCTAATCTCCCCTCCGCGTGAGCAAAACCAGCCAGTTCAAGCAACTCCTGCGTTCGGGCCGCCTCGAATTCCTCATGGAAGCGCACAACGGCCTGAGCGCGCGCATCGTCGAAGAGGCCGGCTTCAAAGGCATTTGGGCCAGCGGCCTCTCGATCTCCGCCGCGCTCGGCGTGCGCGACAACAACGAGGCCAGCTGGACGCAGGTGCTGGAGGTCGTCGAGTTCATGGCCGATGCGACGCGTGTTCCCATCCTGCTCGACGGCGACACCGGCTTCGGCAATTTCAACAACGCCCGCCGTCTCGTGCAGAAGCTCGAACAGCGCGGCTGCGCGGCGGTGTGCGTCGAGGACAAGTTGTTCCCCAAAACCAACTCCTTCATCGAGGGCGACAAGCAGGCGCTGGCGGACCTCGACGAGTTCGCCGGCAAGATCAAGTCGATGAAGGACGCGCAGCGCGACCCGGACTTCTGCGTCGTGGCGCGGCTGGAGGCGTTCATTGCCGGCTGGGGCCTCGACGAGATGCTGCGCCGCGCCGAGGCGTATCACGCCGTGGGCGCCGACGCGCTGCTCGTCCACAGCAAAAAGAAAACGCCCGACCAGGTGCTGGCCTTCGCGAAGGCGTGGGCCGGCCGTTGCCCGATCGTCATCGTGCCGACGATGTATTATTCGACGCCCGTGGAGGTCTTCGAGCAGGCGGGCGTCAACGTCGTCATTTGGGCCAACCACAATTGCCGCGCCGCTATCACGGCCATGCAGCAGGTGACGAAGACCATCTTCACCGAACGCTCGCTGCGCAACGTCGAGGACAAGATCGCGCCCGTGAAGGAAATCTTCCGCCTTCAGAACGCCGACGAACTTCTGGAGGCCGAGGACCGTTACCTCCCGCGCAAGGCCGAGCACGCCCGCGCCATCATCCTCGCGGCGTCGCAAGGGAGCGAACTGGGCGAGGCGACCAAAGCGTTGCCCAAGGCGATGCTGCCCGTCGGCGGCGCGCCGTTGCTGCACAAGTTGGTCGCGGCCTTCCGCGCCGAGCGTGTGAAGGACGTCATTGTCGTGCGGGGATTTGCCAAAAACGAGGTCCACGCGCCGGACGCGCATTTCGTGGACAACGACGAGTTCGCTTCCACCGCCGAACTCGCCTCGCTCAACAAAGCCGCCGTGTGGCTTGAGGGCGATGTCGTTCTCTCCTTCGGCGACATTCTGTTCCGGCGTTACATTCTCAGCAACCTCCTCAGCGAGCCGGGGGACATCGTCATCGTAGTGGACAGCGGGTGGCGCGAACGCCGGCCCGTTGGCCAGGTCGATTACGTCCAGACCTCGCGTCCGTTCACGCTGAAATACTCCGAGGACGTGGTGACGCTCAAAGCGATGGACGCAAGGCTGCCGAAGGACCGCATCGACGGCGAATGGATCGGCCTTGTGAAATGCACCGCGCGCGGCTCCAAGCTGGTGCAGGGCGCGCTCGTGGAACTGGAGCAGCGGCCGGACTTCCACAAGCTTCGCTTCGACGACCTCTTCCGCCATTTGCTGGCGGGGCGCGTCGAAGTGCGCGTCCTGTTCATCACCGGCCATTGGCTCGACGTCGACAACGTCGAGGACCTCGCCCTGGCCCAGACGTTCTGACCATGATCAGCGCCGCCTCCTTTATCGAACACGCTCGCTCGCTCGGCTACTCGCAATACGCCGGCGTGCCCTGCTCGTTCCTCAAGCCGTTCATCAATTACGTCATCGATGACCCGACGCTGAACTACATCGGCGCGGCCAGCGAAGGCGAAGCCGTCGGCATCACGCTGGGCGCGCATTTGGCCGGGCGCAAGACTGTGACGCTGTGCCAGAATTCCGGCCTCGGGAACATGGTCAATCCGCTCACGTCGCTGAACTTCCCATTCCGCATTCCCACGCTGCTCGTCACGACGTGGCGCGGCGAACCGGGCGTGAAGGATGAGCCGCAGCACGAGTTGATGGGCCAGATCACCCATCGCCTGCTGGAGACGATGGAGATTCCCTGGCTGCCCTTCCCGAAGTCCGAGGCCGACATCGGCCCGACCCTGGAGAAAGCCGAAGCCAGCATGGCCAAGCGCTCGAAGCCGTTCGCACTCGTGATGTCCGAAGGCACGGTGGCCGAGCATGAGTTGCGCGCGCAAAAGCCGGCCCAAACCGTCAAGGGCGTCCTGCGCCGCTGGCCTTCCGCGCCGCAGGAAGAGCGGATGATTCGCACCGAGGCGTTGCAAGTGTTGCTGGAATCGCTGTCGGGCAACGAAGCCATCCTCGCCACAACGGGCAAGACAGGACGCGAGCTGTTCACCCTCGCTGACCGGCCCAACCACCTCTATGTCGTCGGCGGCATGGGCACGGCGTCCGCCATCGGCTTCGGCGTCGCGCAAGCGTTGCCGAAGCAGCCGGTCGTCGTCATCGACGGCGACGGTGCGGCACTCATGAAAATGGGGAACTTCGCCACCATCGGCTATTATCAGCCGGCCCATCTGCTGCACCTCCTGCTCGACAACGAATCGCACGACTCGACTGGCGGACAGCGCACGTCCTCCGGCATCGTCGACTTCGCCGCCGTCGTTACAGCGACCAACTACCGAAACGCCTTTGCCGCCGAGCACGCCGACGATCTGCGTGAGGCGCTCCAGTTGGCCCGTTCCCGCCCCGGCCCGACGCTGCTGCACGTGCGCATCCGGCCGGGTTCGCCGAAGAATCTCGGCCGTCCCACAGTGAAGCCACACGAGGTGAAGGAACGGTTCATGGCCTTTTTGAAATCACAGAATCCCGCCGCCTGAGCCGCCCATGACGAAACCCGACAAACTCCTCTTCACACCCGGTCCGCTCACGACGAGCCTCACCGTTAAACAGGCCATGATTCGTGACCTCGGCTCGCGCGACGACGAGTTCATCGCGCTGGTCCGTTCGATCCGCCAAAGGCTGCTCGGCATCGCGGGCGCAAGCCAGGAGCAAGGCTTTGAGGCGATACCGATGCAAGGGAGCGGCACGTTCGCAGTCGAGTCTGTCATCTCCTCCGTGCTGCCGGTTGACGGCAAGCTGCTGATGCTCGTCAATGGCGCCTACGGCGAACGCATCGCACACATGGCGGCGCGACTGAAGATCCCCGTCGAAGTACTGCGCTGCGGCGAGAACGAAACTCATGCCCCGGCCGCACTGCGCGCGGGCCTGGAGCGCGAACCGGCCGTGAGCCATGTCGGCGTTGTCCATTGCGAGACCACCACCGGCGTGCTGAATCCAATCCTCGAATTCGGTCGCATCGTTCGCGCGGCGGGCCGCAGCTACATTGTCGATGCCATGAGCAGTTTCGGCGCGCTCCCGGTGGACCTCGAAACCACGGGGATTGATTACCTGGTTTCGTCCGCGAACAAATGTATCGAAGGCGTGCCCGGCTTCGCCTTCGTCCTTGCGCGCCGCGCCGCCCTCGAAGCCACGGCGGGTCGGGCCCGCAGCCTGAGTCTCGATCTGCTCGCCCAATGGCAAGGGCTGGAGAAAAGCGGCCAGTTCCGCTTCACGCCGCCCACGCACGCGCTGTTGGCCTTCGACCAGGCGCTGCGCGAACTCGAAGCCGAAGGCGGCGTCGCAGGACGCGGCGCCCGTTACGCCGCCAACCAGCGAACCATCGCGCGCGGCATGACGGAAATGGGCTTCCGCACTTATGTCCCCGCCGAGAAGCAGGCGCCCATTATCACGGCGTTCCACTACCCGGGGCACGCCAACTTCCATTTCGAGGATTTCTACCGCCGCTTGTCGGACAAGGGATTCGTCATCTACCCGGGCAAACTTAGCCAGGTAGACTGCTTCCGCATCGGGAACATCGGACGCTTGTTCGAAAAGGATATGCTGGCCCTGCTCGCAGCCGTTCGCTCAACCCTGGAGGAAATGCGAGTGCCACTCCCGGTGCGCTAAGGCAGCCTTTCCGTTTCCTCCGTTTCCTCCTGTAAAAGCCCGTGTCGCATGAGCGCCCGAGTTGAAGAGGAGGGAACAGAGTTAGCAGAAAGACACAAATCCGTTTCTTCCTGCAAAAATGCAAGGTCTCACCCCTCACCCTCTCCCCGTTGAGGGGAGAAGGGGGAGCCGCAGTGGACCTCTAAAATGAGGCTGCCTGTGCCGCGCTCTGTCGCCGCACTGACACTCACCACACCGAGCGCGGCAAGCGATGTTTGATCTGAAATGAACCGCTCGTCGCGCTCCCTCTCCCGTTCAAAAACTCCATTGCGATTGTAGCGGCGGTCTGTGACCGCCGAGCGGCGCTCACAGAGCGCCGCTACAGTTTGGTTTGGTGAGAATTCTCCCAACCATTACTTCGTTGAACCCCTGACGCGCGGTAGGGACGAGCTGACGCGCGTCCAGGCCGACCAGCAGGCCCACTACCGGGGTTCATGGGGAGCCCCGCCCTCCATTCTGGACGCATATTGGTACCATGAACCGGAGCGAAGGAGTGGGACGGGCTTCCAGCCTGTCTCCGCGGGCATCCTGCCCGGGGAAGGAACTGGGGCTGGAAGCCCCGGGAGACAGACTGGAAGCCCGTCCTACTATTCAGCTTTTCGTGGGCAGGTGAGACGCCAGAGATTGGCACCTTGCAGGAACCGAGATGCGCCGCGCCGCGCGAAGAAAGAAACCATTGCGCCTGTACGACCCTGCGGCATAATGTAGTGCGCATGGTTCATACGGTTCGCGACCCGGCGCTCGCCCCGACAGTCTCAGGCGACGACTACATTGCCGCCTTCCGCTGGATGCTCCTGGCCCGCACGCTTGATGATAAACTGGCCAGCCTGTATCGCGGCGGAAAGATCGTCGGCGGGGTCTTCCTGGGGCGCGGGCAGGAGGCCTTGAGTGTCTCCGTCGCGGCGGCCCTGCGCAAAGGCGACGTGTTCGCCCCGCTTATCCGCGATGCCGCGGGCCGTCTCGCGTTTGGCGAGAGCGTGCTCGACGCCGTGCGCACGTTCATCGGCTCGGTGCTCGGGCCCATGCGGGGCCGCGATGGCAACGTGCACCGCGGCCGGCCGCGCGAGGGTATCCTGGCCATGATCAGCCACCTCGGCGCGATGATCTCCGTCGTCAACGGCACTCTCATGGCCCGCCGTTTCAAGGGCCAGGGCGACTCCGTCGGCGCCGCCTGCATCGGCGAAGGGGCGACTTCCACCGGCTCATTTCACGAAGCCATCAACCAGGCCGCCGTCGAAAAACTCCCGCTGGTGCTCGTCGTGGCTGACAATCAATACGCCTACTCGACTCCCAGTTCCCGCCAATTCGCGTGTGCCTCGCTGGCCGACAAGGCCGAGGGCTACGGCGTCGAGGGCCATTCGGTCGACGGGACGGACCTCGGCGCGTGTCTTCGCGTGTTGAAGGAGGCCGTCGCCCGCGCCCGCGCCGGCCGAGGACCCCAGATGGTGTTCGCCCGCCTCTTGCGCCTGTGCGGGCACGGCGAACACGACGATTCTCACTACATCGACCCGAAGTTGAAACAATCCCCCCTCGGGCGCGACTGCCTTAAGGTCGCTGAAGAGAACCTGCTTCGCCAAAACTGGGCGGGACCGGGTGCCCTCGATTCCTGGCGCCAGGAGGCGACTCAGAAAGTCGAGGAAGCCGTTGCCCGCGCCCAGCGCGAACCCGCTCCCGATCCGTTCAAGGAAGATTGGTATGCCCTGTCGTCCAAACACCTCCACGAGGGCCATGGCGACTAGTACCACGACAAGGAGGTTTCGTGATACGGATTTCGGCATATCCAGTCGTGCTTGACGCAACACGCGGGCTTCCAGTTCAAAGTTCAAAGCTCAAAAGAAGCTCCAGTTCAAAACATCCAATCTCAACTGTCGCGTTTGGGACGTTGAACTTTGAACTTTGAACCGATGAGCATCACCTACCTCGAAGCCATCCGCGCCGCACAGGCCCGCGCCCTTGCGGAAGACTCGCGCGTCTTCATTTACGGCCAGGACGTCGGCGCGTTCGGCGGCGCATTCAAAGCAACGAAGAACCTGGCCCAGGAGTACCCCGGTCGAGTCATCGACTCGCCCATCAGCGAAGACGCGATGGTCGGCGCGGCCATCGGCGCGGCCATCGAAGGGATGCGGCCGATCATTGAAATGCAGTTCGCCGATTTCTCGACCGTCGGCTTCAATCAAATCGTCAACCACGCGGCCACCCTTTTCTGGCGCACGAAAGTTCCCTGTCCGATCACCATTCGCCTGCCCTGCGGCGGCACGCCGGGCAGCGGGCCCTTCCACAGCCAGAGCCTCGAGGCCATTTACGCTTCTTACCCGGGACTCATCGTCATGACCCCAGCGACCGTCGAGGACGCTTATTCCATGCTGCTGGAAGCCGTCGCCATTGACGACCCCGTCATCTTTTGCGAGCACAAGTTCCTCTATTACCACCTCAAAGCCGAGCAACTGCCCAGCGAAGCCTTGCCCACCGGCAAGGCACGCATCGCCCGGGAAGGCCGGGACATGACCATCGTGACCTACAGCGCCATGCTCCACGAAGCCCTGGCCGTCGCTTCGGAACTGGCCCCCGAAGGTCACGAAGTCGAAGTCGTCGACCTGCGCTCCATCAAGCCGCTGGACACGGACACGGTTATCGCCAGTGTCGCCCGCACAGGCCGATTGCTCTGCGTGGGCGAGGCCTGGCCTTGGGGAGGGGTCACGGCCGAAGTCATCGCTCGCGTCGCCTCCGAGGCCTTTGGCGTGCTGGACGCCCCGCCAATGCGCCTGAACGCCAAAGATACTCCGGTCCCATACCATCCCGAGCTTTGGAAAACCCACCGGCCTACCGCCCAAAGCATCCTGGGCACGGCGCGCAAGCTATTGACACTATAGCTGGCGCTGGCGTTGAAGGTTGGAGTCACGTCCGAAGCGGTTGCCTCGACGAAGCGAAGTCTGCGTTCCGCGAGCCATAGCTCGCCAACAGCCCGTTCAAGAAACTCCAAGTGCGATTGTAGCGGCGGTCTGTGACCGCCCGAAATCGGGCCAGAAAATCAGGCTTGAATGTGCGCCTTGTTCGGCGCTCACAGAGCGCCGCTACAGTTTTTGGAACGGGCTACTTTATAGCAGTTTAATCAAACTATGGCCGTATGGTGAAGGCGAGGGAACTCCGCAAGGTTTGGACTGATTGTAGCGGCGGTCTGTGACCGCCCGAATCAGGCCAGAAAATCACTCTAGAATGTGCACCTTGTTCGGCGCTCACAGAGCGCCGCTACAGTTTTTGGAACGGGCTGCCAGGGCTGAATGACGTGAGCAAGACTCACGGAAAGATCCGCACGCACGCTCGTAGCGGAGCATCCCTTATCAAGGATTTCGCTACGCTCCAATTCCTCAGGATACCTGGGGTCATCGCCCTACAGACAGGCATGGATTCTTAAGTAGAGGATGCTGTCATGTTACCCCAAAGACGACTAATGTTGTCTCTCGGAGTCGCGAAGGGTCACGGTTTTCGGTATCGCAGCTGTGAGAGCTTTCCATTCGTAGATCAGCCGGCACTTTACCCAGCCCGCGACCAGGAGTGTTGTCTATTTCTTCAAGGCGCCGATCCGCCTCCCACATATTCATGATCCTATTGAACTTATCCATAGGAACCCTAACCAGCGCGTGGCGACATGGACAGTCGGCTCGATGCTATCTCAATCCCGGAGTGGGAAAGGCTTGCCCGGGATGCTCGCTACCGCGTCTCGAATTTGGCCAGGAGCGTCAACGTGTCGCCCCAGCACTTGGGTCTTGTGTTTCGTCGACACTCCCGACTGTCACCCAAAGCCTGGCTTGCCAGGTTGATGGTGCAAGACGCGCTGCGACACCTCCGCAAAGGCGATCCAATCAAAGAGTTTTTTGACGAACTGGGATTTCGTCATCCTAACGACTTCGCTCGAGCCTTTCGCCGCCTGACAAGATGCCAGCCCAAGGCCGCTCGCGTCTTGCTCACAGTTCAATCTTCCGGGAACGGGAACTCATTCCTAAATTCATACACTTTCGAAATTGCTCCGAAACGTTCGAAAAACCTCCGTAATCTTCGTAAAGGCTAGGCGCGATTCTTTGTGTTGCGCTGTCCCAAGGAGTATGAAGGTAGCGTTCCGGCTACAGCGTATCGTCAAAACCAAACATCAACAAAAACGTACGTAGAACGTATAGAAAGGTAGTATGAAAAAGTATAGCATGATACGGTCGGTTGCTTCCCTGTTTGCTTCAATCGCCGCAGTGGCTTCAATGGGAGTGAGTGATTTGAAAGCGGACGTTGTAGACCCAGGCCGCGCTAACATTGGCCAAGGACATACGCTTACCGGCACTCAGGCGACTATCGCCGGAGGACAGACCAATACGGCCTCCGCCACCAGGGCAACCGTGGCTGGAGGTCTCCTAAACGAGGCCCTTATTTCCGACTCATTTGTCGGCGGCGGCGCAAAGAACAAAATAGCCGGTGGCGGGACGAACTCGACGATTAGCGGCGGGTTTGGGAATAACATGGACAGCTGTGACTTTGGTGCCATTGGAGGAGGCGGCAACAACACCCTGGGCATTCCTGGCACCGCCACGTCCGCTTCGGTTATTTGTGGAGGTTTCAGCAACCTTAATAAGGGAACTGTATCCGCCATTGTTGGAGGCAGTTTCAATAGCATCTCCAACTACGTTTTAGGTGCTGTAATCGTTGGAGGGACCGGGCAGGGAATCGGGGGTAACGTGGGTAGTGTGGCGCAGACCATTGGAGGAGGTCGCAGTAACAACGTCAGTGTATCGGGCGCGACCATTGCAGGTGGAGTGGACAACTCGGTTCACGGCACGCTCGGAACAGTTCCTGGTGGTTACCGCGCTTCAGCATCACATTACGGACAATTAGCGTACGCGTCCGGCTTTTTTGGAGCACGCGGCGATGCGCAGTCATCGCTCTATGTGGCAAGAACAACGACCACGTCAGCCACAGCCACTGAGTTGTTTCTGGATGGCTCCAGTGAGCGGATGACGATCCCGAGCGGTTCGACCTGGATATTTGAGATTCAAGTTGTGGCAAGGAGCGCAACCCAATCGGCCGGCTATACCGCAAAAGGAGTCATAGACAACTTTTCAGGCACAGTCGGCTTGCTTGCGGGCTCGGTCACGGTTGTCGGAGAGGACGACATGAATTGGGATCTTCAACTCGAGGCGAGCAATGGCGCCCTCGTCCTCAAGGGTGTCGGCGCAGCATCGACCACCATTCGCTGGGTCGCGACGATTCGAACGACGGAAGTCACCAACTAACCGGTTGGTTTCTTCCCTCGACTCGGCCTCGGCTCTGCCGGCCGTCCCGCAGGACATCCCGAGTGTCGGGACAGTCCGCTCACGAGCCGCCCGCAAGGGCGGCTCTTTCGTCTGCAAAGATCTCAGAGCGCAACAGCACGTGGCAGCCCGCAGAACTGTAGCGGCGCTCTATGAGCGCCGAAGAAAAAGCTGCGCATTCCGGCCTGATGTCGGCGGTCACAGACCGCCGCTACAATTCCACGTGGAGCTGCTATGCCACGTGTTCGCGAAGCTTTTTCAATGCCCGGTTCTGAATCAATCGCACCCCTTCGCGCGTCACGCCCAATTCGCGGCCGAGTTCCTCCATGGTTTGATTACCCTCGCCCTTGAGGTCAAACCGGCGTTCCAATACCCAGCGCTCGCGCGGTTTCAAGCGCGCCAACGCGTCGTGCAACTGGCTCGCCGTGGTCTTGGCTTCCAGCACGGAGGCAGGATTTAACGCGCTTTCGTCAGCAACGCACTCCGCCACCGTGCGGCCATCGGAATCGATCGCGCTATCGAGCGATGTCGGTCCTTGGGCGGCGGCGCGCAAACTGGCCACCTTGTGCTCCGGGAGGCCAATCTCGGCGCCCAGTTCGGCGTCGCTGGCTTCGCGGCCAAGAGTGTCCTGAAGCACGTGCGCGGCGCGGCGCACGCGCCAAAGCTTTTCGTGCGCATGTGCGGGCATCCGCACGGTGCGCGCCTGGTTCACGATGGCGCGCTGCATCCTGTGTTTGATCCACCAGACCGCGTAACTCGCCAGTCGGGCGCCGCGCTCCGGGTTGAAGCGGTCCACCGCTTTCATCAAGCCGAGGTTCCCTTCGCTGATCAGGTCCAGCAACGCCAGGCCCCAGCCTTCGAACGCGCGGGCCAGCTTTACGACGAGGCGGAGGTTTGCCTGGATCAGTTGCTCGCGGGCGGCGCTGTCGCCGTTGCGCAGGCGCCCGAGCAGTTCGGCCTCTTCCTCCGGAGTCAGGAGCGGCGTCTGGCCGATCTCACGCAAATAGAGTTGGACCAGATCGCCCGACTCCGTTCGACGCGCTTCGTGCGGCCGGGGTTCGCGCCCGCCATTCCGGTGGGTCGCGCTCACCGACGCGCGGGATTGGTGGTTGCCGACATCTCGAAACGTCGGCGGGTGGGCCAAACGACGGTTTATCATCATAACGCTCCTTGGGATTTGGGTCTGGATCGGGAAGTGGCTCAGGACCCCCGTGACTCGGCCGCCCGCTGCATCACGAGGACAACCAGTTCGAACTCGTTGGATTTGCGGAAGTAATAGTCCGCGCCCAGGCTCATGGCGCGCTTACGGATGGCTGGCCCTTCGTGGTTCGTGAGCAGGATCACAACGCACTGGGGAACCGCCTGCTTGATTCTGGGCAGCAAACCGAAGCCGGTTCCGTCCGGAAGGCTGAGGTCCAGCACCACCACATCCGGACTCAGGCTCTGCAGGGCTTTCTCAGCCTCGGCCACAGTGCGCGCTTCCATCACAATGCACTTCGTGTCCGACTCCTCCAGCAGGCGACGCAGTCGCGAGCGCACGAAGCGGGAGTCGTCCACCAACAGCACGGAGAACAGTCGGGGCGAGTTCATCTCCGGTTTCCCTTGTTGCTTGCAGCCGATGACGCAGAGACCACAACCCGGATCGTGTTGCCACAGAAATTGCACACGATGGAATGAGGTTGTCCCGGCAGAACGAGGTGTCGATTGTGGGCCCTGGCGGACCCGGTGGAACGGCGCGCCGGCCTTACGGGGATGCGCCAGGTTTCTGCGATGTATTTGCCGAGTCGAATCGGTGTGACCGAGAGTGTTCGTTTCATGCCGCCTAACTAAGCGCGACACGGTGAAACGGACCAGATGGGGAAAGGCTGAAAGAGGGGTCAGCCGCGGTCCCGGAGGCGTGTCGGGAATTCTCCCGACAACGCGCACCGGCGCTGCCGGGACCGGGCTGCGCTCGCTGTCAATCCACCAGCTTGTGCTGAAGCGCGTAGCGCGTCAGTTCGACGTTGGTGGAAACGTGGAGCTTTTCGGAGATGCGCGTTCGATAGGTGCCGATGGTCTTCTCGCTCAACGAAAGCTCGGCGGCGATTTCCTTGACGGTTTTTCCGGAAGCGATGAATCGGAGCACCTGGAGTTCGCGTGGCGAAAGGGCTTCGTGCGGTTCGGAAGGCGTTTCGCCGGAGAGATGGGCCGCGAGACGCTCGGCCATCGACGCGGTGACGTATTTGCCCCCGGCAAGGGATTTGCGGAAGGCCGCGAGCAACTCGTCCGAGGCGCTCTGCTTCGTGAGGTAGCCGGAAGCGCCGAGTTTGAGCGCGCGCATGGCGTAGTCTTGCTCCGGAAACGCGCTAAGAACCAGCACGGGCTTTTCAGGCCGCAGGCGCTTCAGGTCGGCGAGTATCTCCAACCCGCCACGGCCGGGCATATTGAGATCCAGTAGCACGATGTCCCAATCTTCTTGCTGCGCCAGTTCAAGGGTCTCCTGCGCCGTGCGCGCCTCGCCAAACTGAAGATGGTCGAACGCGTCGGCCAGCAGGTCCTTGAGGCCCCGGCGGACGACTTCGTGATCGTCGGCAATGAGCACGCGGGTCATGTGAGGGGAGGATTCTCCGCAGTGGATCGGGGCAAAGACAGGGTCACCACCGTGCCTCCGGCGGAGCCTCCGGTGAAGTCCATTTCGCCGCCCAACAAAGCCGCGCGTTCCCGCATGCCCAGCAGTCCAAGCGACTTGGGATGGTCCAAAACGTGAGGACGCAGGCCGCGGCCATTGTCACGGACCTGGAGCACCCACCGCTCGCCTTCTTCGCGCAATTGGATGGTCACCTCGGAACCGCCCGCATGCCGGGCCACGTTGGTGAGGGCCTCCTGAAGAATTCGGAACACGCCCGTGGCGGCCGGCGCGGGCACTTGTGGCGGTGGGTCCGGAACGTCCACGCGCGTCGTAATGCCCGTGCGGCCCTGGAATCGGGCCGCTTCATGCTGAAGGGCTGTGGCCAATCCGAGTGTGTCCAAAACGCCAGGGCGAAGGTCGGTGGCGATTTTTTGCACGCTGGCAATTGTCGCGTCGACCAATTCAGTCGCTTCCACCACCTTGTCGAGAACACGGTTGAGCGAGGGGGGCGCATCCGGGCTCGACAGCCGGTTTTCAATCCAACGCAAATCCATCTTGATCCCGGTGAGCATTTGGCCCAGTTCGTCATGAATCTCCCGGGCGATGCGGGTGCGTTCCTCCTCGCGCATCGACTCCAGCCGCGCGGACAGCGCGCGCAATTGCTGGTGGGTCTGGGCGAGCTTCTGTTCGGCCTGCTTGCGCGCGGTGACGTCGCTCATGCCACCGACCATTCTCAACGGCCGGCCGCCGGGGTCGCGCAGCACGTGACCCCGGATAACCACGTCGGCGAACGTGCCGTCCGCGCGCCGGAAGCGGAATTCGTTCTCGGCAAACTGGACGGCCCCTTGGAGCAGCCGGTCGCGGGCGTCCCTGAGGCGCGGGAGGTCGTCCGGATGGACACATTCGGACCAGAGCGCCATGCGGGAACGCTCTGTGCCGTAGCCGAACAGGTTCTGCATTCCTTCGCTCCACCACACTCCGTCAGTGGCCAGGTCCCAATCGAAGATGGCGTCGCTTGAGGCGCGGGCAACCAGCTCGAAGCGCTCGTTTGCCACGCGGGAATCGGCTTCGGCGCGCCGGCGCCGCTCATGAGTCCGCCAGAGCACCAGGTAGAAGATCGCCGAGGTGGTGATGATGAAGTTCAGCCCTTTCTCGGTCTGGTACTGCACCGGGTTCGCAGCGTGCCACTTCGCCAGGACTTGATCGGAGAAAATGATCCAGATGCAACCGAGGAAAAGGTAAATGAGCGCAACGACCAATTCCTCCTTGAGAAGGACGGGCTCGCGACGAGCCTGGGGGGCTGGGCTGGCCATACTCACAACTCCTTTTGTCCCTTTCCACGACCATTCACCTCGCAGGACACGAGACGCATCGCGCTTTGCGGCGCGGCGCTGTTGGATTGAAGCGTGACCCAGCGGCGAGACGGCGCGGCACGGTTTGACTTGCGTATTGAGTCGTTAGTCGCGCCAAGGGCGTCGATTCGGAGAAGTCCTGGCATAAGCGCCTGCCGCAAGTGAAGTGACCGGGAGGGAGTTGGACAGAGAGGCGCGGGACTGTCAACGTCCGGGTATCGACCGACGGTTCGCCCCACCGAGCGCTGGATGATTACCGGGAAAAACTTGACCCGGCTTCGGCGTCGCACATAATAACAATTAAATCCCCACCGCTTCGGCTGTGGTCAGCAAAATTCGATGAGTATCGGTCAGCCAGTCGACCGCGTGCAGTCCCCCGGCGTGGTGCCGGGTTGGTGCTGCGCACGAATCCTTGACGACGCTGAATCGCTCGTCCGCCTGAGCCCTGTTTCACACGGTCAGGACAACCTCCCAATCCGAACGTTATGAGAAGTTCAACTCTTTATCTGTGTCTCGGCCTCTCGCCACTGCTCGCCTCCTGCGCCTCTACGAGCAAGCTCACCGAACTGGATACCGTCGGCCCGGCTCCGCTCCGCATGAGCGGGGCGGCTGCCCCCAGTGAAGGCTCCCTGAAGGTTTATTCCTTGCGTGGAAGCTACAATGCCGAGGGGGTTTACTACCATCCCCATACGGCCTACACGATTTACTCCAGCGACAACACGCGGCTGAAAGAGGTCAGGAATGCGCGGTTCCCGCATGATGAAGAACCGGTCGCCGTGGGCCTCCCCGCGGGAAACTATATGGTGGTGGCCTTGGCGGACGGCTACCTGCGCGTGCGTGTCCCAGTGGTGATTGAATCGGGCCAACTCACGACGTTGCACCTCGATTCGAGCAGTCGTGCTTCGGCTGACGAAGGGTCGGAGTGGGTGCGGCTGCCCAACGGCCAGGCCGTCGGCTGGCGCGTGAACCTCGTGGCGTCCGGCACATCGGCGGGTTCCAGCGGCCGGCCGGGCCAATAGCCCGATCCCTTCACGTCGGTTGATATTTCAACTCCTGCGCTTTGGAGTGGGTAGCGATGTCCACGTCCTTTGTCTCGGGAATAAAAAAGTAACAGACGACGGCGCACACAGTGGAGACCGCCATGGGATACCACAACCCGGCGAAATTGTTGCCCGTGGCATTCACCAGGCTCAGCCCCACGATCGGCACCAGGCCGCCAAACACACCATTGCCGATGTGGTAAGGGAGGGACATGGACGTATAGCGAATCCGGGTCGGGAATAGCTCGACCAGGAACGCGGCGATCGGACCATAGACCATCGTCACGTAGAGGACCTGGACCATTACCAGCAAAGAGAGCATCACCTGGCCGTAGCCGAAATACGGGAACATGAGGAGCTGGCCCGGACTTGGCGCGAAGGCTGCCATCAAACCATAAATCGGGTAGTACGTCAGCACCGCCAGAATCAATCACACCGCCAGAATCAATCCGGCCAGAATAATCGGTTTGCGGCCAACACCGTCCGAGAGCCTGCCAAAAACGATGAAGAACGGCGTGGCGATCAGCAACGCGCTTCCGACGATGAGGTTGGAGTCGAGCAGCGGCACTTTGAACACGGTCTGTAGATAAAACAGCGCGTAAAACTGTCCTGCATACCAGACAACACCCTGACCCATGGTGGCGCCCAGCAACGCCAACAAGACCCACTTGCGATTGACTGGGTTGAGAAAGCTTTCCTTCAGCGGGTGCGCGGAAGTCGTGCGCGTCTCCTTCAACTGCTGGAACAACGGTGATTCCTGCAATGAGAGGCGGATGTAGAGCGAGATGGCCACCAACACGATGGAAATGAGAAACGGAATCCGCCAGCCATAGTCACGGAATGCGTCGCCACCCAGCGCCTGGCGAGTGAGCAGGATTACGAACAAGGAGACCAACAGGCCCAGGGTGGCAGTCGTTTGAATCCAGCTCGTGTAGAAGCCCCGTTTGCCCTGTGGCGCGTGTTCGGCAACATACGTCGCCGCGCCCCCATATTCGCCTCCCAGTGCCAGCCCCTGCAGGATGCGCAGCGTGATGAGAATCACCCCTGCCGCCGGGCCAATCGTCTCAATGGTCGGCAGCAACCCGACCACGAACGTGCACAGACCCATCAAGGTCAGCGTGACGAGGAACGTGTACTTCCGGCCGATCATGTCGCCGATGCGTCCGAACACCAACGCTCCGAAGGGCCGAACGACAAACCCGATGGCGAACGTTCCCAACCACGCGATCAGATCGCCGAGCGTCGTCCCCGTGTGGTAGAACTTGCTGGCGATCGTTGTCGAGAGGCTGCCGAAAATATAGAAATCGTACCACTCGATCATCGTCCCCGCCGACGAAGCGAAAATGATTCTTCGGATGGAATGCGGTCTGCGGGCGCCAGGATTAACGCTTTCAGGCCGCTGCTTGGTAATGGTCGATGCTTTCATTAGAACTTGTAGATGATGGCGAATTGAGTGCGCCAGTCGTTGCCCGAGGCGGCGCTTTTGTAGGCGGTGCGCATCCGGCTGAGCTCGAGGGCCAATTGGAGGTTGGCGTTGAGAGAATAATAGGCGTTGCCAAACGCCACCCAGTTCTCGATGCGCGAGTCTGCCGCCGGATTGGGATATGCGCTGACATCGCTCTTCCGAACGGAATCGATCCCGTAACCCATGTTGAACAGCCAGCGCCCAAACGGTCCGAACGTCGCCGCAGCCCAGCCGCCGCGATCATAAATGGGTTCGACCAACTTGCCATCGATGCCCTGGCCGATGCCGCCCAGATAGGCATCCAAATCATACCCGAGATACCCCTCGCCTTGCAGCTTGAACCAGGGTGTGAACGGCAGCGTCACGTCCATGTTGGCCGAGCGGGTCCGGGTCTGTACGCTATGGGTGAAGTTGGTGAAATCATGTTCCTCTTCGCCCCAATGGCCGGAGAAGCCGATGGTCGTCGGCAGGCGCCCCAAGCCAGGGAACCTCAAGCTCACCCGGCCCTGCACGGTGGGGAAGCCGGCGTCCGCTCCCGGATCAAAGAAGGAATCTCGCGGCGTCGTGAAGGTCTCGCCAATTGTGCGGACCGCCGCCGCCTCCAGCTTCAGCTCCACATCTTCCGATAACGAGAAGCTTTTCGTGAGCCGAATTTGAGGCCGGCGGAAGCCGATGTTGCCCTGCCACCAGCCCGGGCTGAAATTGACGCGCGGCATCCACAAGGGTGAGATCACATCATTGGCCTGGCCGCCCAGGACGCCCAGCCCGAGGTGCGGCCACTCGAGGGTGACGTTCGCCTGCCTCAGTCGCGGGGAAGCGGAGTTTTCGGCGCCGCCCCCGTAGAAATCGATTTCCACCTGGCTGCTGGACCGAAACCGCTCGCTCTCGGGTCCGCGCAAACGCAACCCGACGCGGGTCTCATTGGCCGTGAGATTGAACTCATCGTCGTTGCGATTGAGTTGCTCCGACTCGACCCAACGAGCGTAGTCGCCAACCGAAACGCGGGACGTGTCGTAGGCGGCATCCACCTTCACGTAGCCGTAGAACTCCACCCCGAGACTGCTCACGGGTTTTTGGGTGGACGTCGTCGAACTGAGCGGCGCGCCTTTGCCGGCCAGGTGCGCTTTGATTTCATCCATCTCTCCGGCCAACCGATCCAGGCGCTGTCGCAATTCCTCATTTTCTTTCTTTAGTCTTTCAATCTCCTCTTGGCTCAACTGTCCCGCCGTCGTGGGTCCGGCCGCCGCGCCAAAAGCCCACTCCGCCCTCAAAAGGACGATGGCCAGTGCCGCGAGTGCCACTCTCGGCCAGATTTTCATCATCAGACTTTGCTGCTGTCGCGCTCACCACTCATCCACCACTCCTAAAGCCGGATGGATTGACCCGACAGTGGGGTGAAGCCTTGAGGAACGTTGAGGTGGGCACCGGAGGATGCGCTTGCAATCCGGCTCGCCAGCCGTGCGAAGTGTGCTAAGCTGACGGCGTTTCCAGCACACTCCGTTCTGAGCATGGGTGCCTCGATTCGACCTTCCAACACCGGGCCGTTCTCTTGTCTGTTGTTTGGGCTGCTCGGTGCGTTTCCGCTGACCGGACTCGTGGCTTCAGCCGCTCCGAGTTACGAATCGCTGGGCCCTTCGAGCCGGCGCACGAGTCTCATCATCTCCGAGGTCATGTATCATCCGACCAATCGCGTGGATGGGCGGAACCTCGAATTCATCGAGTTGCACAATGCCGGTGAACTGCCGGAGCGTGTCGGCGGTTATCGGCTGTCCGGTGATGTCGATTTCACCTTCCCCAGCAACACGGTGCTGCGCGCCGGGGAGTTCCTCGTTGTAGCGCCTGTGCCGGCGGACCTGCAGGCCGTCTATGGCATCGCGAACGTGTTCGGGTTTACGAACCCTCCCGGCGCCCTGACGAATGCCCTGCCCAACGGCGCCGGCACGGTGCGCTTGCGAAACCCACTGGGCGCGGTGTTGCTCGAAGTGAATTACTCAGACGAAGCGCCGTGGCCGCTGCCCGCGGACGGCGCCGGTCACTCACTCGTCCTGGCGCGGCCATCGTACGGCGAGCGCGATGCGCGAGCCTGGGAGGCCAGCGCCAACAAGGGCGGTTCTCCGGGCGTTGCCGACCCGGTTCCAGCCGGCCCGTTGGAGAACATTCTCATCAACGAGATCTTCACACGGACGAACGATCCTTCGCGACGTTTCATCGAGTTGTACAATCACAGCGCCGTCGCCGTAAACGTCGGAGGGTGTTGGCTCAGCAATGAGCCCACGACGAACAAGTTCCGCATCGGCAACGGCACCAATGTCGCCGCGCAAGGGTTCGTCACGTTCAGCGAGGCGGCGCTCGGATTTCCCCTGGACGCTGCGGGCGGGACGCTGTTCCTGGTCGCCCCGAACGGTGCTCGCGTGCTAGATAGTGTGAAGTTCGGCGGTCAGGCGGCGGATGCCTCGTTTGGACGTTATCCGGACGGCGCCCCAACCTTCCATGAGTTGACGAACCGCACGCCGGACGCGGTCAATGCCGCGTTGCTCGTTCGCGACATCGTCATCAACGAGGTCATGTACCGTTCCCACCCGGGCGACAGGGACGATGAGTTTGTCGAACTATTCAATCGCGGCACCAACGCCGTGGACTTCGGTGGCTGGCGATTGAGTGGGGGTGTCAGCTTCACTTTTCCTTCGAACACGGTCCTTTTGCCGGGTGGTTATCTCGCTGTGGCCGGGAACGCGGCGCAACTTCGAACAAACTATCCCAACCTCGGCCCGACGAATCTCATCGGGAATTTCAACGGCAATCTTGCAGCCGACGGTGAACGGCTCACGCTTTCCCGGCCGGAAGTGTTGGTTCAATCCAATTCGGGCACCGGGACGCTCACCACCAACCCGATCCGAGTCGTCGTGGCCGAGGTCCGCTACCACGACGGTGGACGTTGGGGTAAATGGGCCCATGGCGGCGGCAGCAGCCTCGAACTCACCGACGCGCACAGCGACGCCCGATTCGGACCCAATTGGGCCGACAGCGACGAATCCGGCAAGAGCGCCTGGACGACCGTCGAAGTCACCGGCGTGCTCATGCACGGCGATGGACAAATCGCCGACAGTCTCGAAATCCTCCTGTTGGATCGGGGCGAATGTTTGATTGACGACGTTGAAGTGTTCCAACCGGGCGGGGGGAATTTGGTGAGCAACTCCGGGTTCACTTCGGGCACGAGCAGTTGGGTGATGGAGGGCACGCACGATTTGTCGAGCTGGCAATCGAGTGGCGGTATGAGCAACTCCGGCTGTCTGCGCCTGCGCGCGGCGGACCGGGGCGAGTACCTGGCCAATCGCGTGCGCGTCGGTTTGACAGCCGCAATCCCCAACGGCGCGACGGCCACTCTGCGCGTCAAAGCCCGCTGGCTGCGCGGTTCGCCGGAACTTCTGTTGCGGCTGAAGGGTAATTATCTCGAAGCCTTCGGACGTTTGCCGGTCCCCGCAAACCTTGGCACGCCCGGGGCGCGCAACAGCGCCGCGGTGACAAACGTCGGACCGGTGATTCTCGAAGTGACGCACTCGCCGATCCTTCCTGCGCCGGCCCAAGTGGTTGTCGTCTCCGCGCGGTTGCACGACCCCGACGGCGTTACGAATGTCGTGCTGCGCTACCGCCTCGATCCTTCGACGGCGTTCTCTTCAGTGCCAATGAACGATCAGGGCACCAATGGCGACGCGGTGGCCGCCGACGGCATTTTCAGCGCCCCGATGCCCGGGCGCGCGCAAGGAGCCATCGTCGCATTTCGCGTGGTCGCCACCGATGGGCTGGGCGCCGCGAGCCAGTTCCCCAATCTGGACAAGGTCCATCCCGCCGACACGCTGTTACCCGAGTGCCTCGTGCGTTTCGGTGAAACGCAGCCGGCGCGCGGTCCCTCGCGTTTTTCGACCTATCACCTTTGGGCCGTGCAAGCCACCCTCAGCCAGTGGGCGGCCCGTTCCCCCGCGCACAATTCACCTCTCGACGCCACGTTCGTCTACAACAACGAACGCGTTATCTACAACGCGGGTGCCCACTACGCCGGCAGTGCACTGTCCCTGCAGGCGATTATCGGGGCCTTGCCGCAGACGCCAACGCGCATTGGCTACGTGATCACGTTGCCGCTCCAGAAACCGTTCCTTGGGGCCGCGAGCCTCACGATGGATTTCAACACGCGCGACGTGGGCGCCTGGGGCGGCCACAGCGAACACGAACAAGCCGTCTATTGGTTCGCCGAACAACTCGGCTTGCAGTTCAACCATCGCCGCTACGTGCATTTCTTCTTCAACGGCGTGAACAACAGCACCGTTTTCGAGGACGTGCAGCAGCCCAATGGCGACGTGATTGATCAGTGGTATCCCGACGATAACGGGGGCGGCCTCTACAAAATGGAGGTCTGGTGGCCCAATTCCAGCCTCGGCTCCATTGTCTCGCATTACAATTGGCACCTGCCGCTGGCGAATTACACGCGGGGTTCTGCGAAGGACCTCGCTTCCTATCGTTGGGCGCTGCTCAAGCGCGCGGTCCAGGACTCGGCCAACGATTACGACGACCTCTTTGGGCTCGTGGATGCGCTAAACGCACCGGCTGCGACTTACGCCGCCAACCTCGAAGCCACCATCGACCTGGAGCAGTGGGCCCGCGCGCTGGCGGTCCGGCACGCCGTGGGCGAACTCGACACCTTCAGCGTGCGGGCGTCGCACAACATGTATTTCTACAAGCCCCGGCGCGGCAAATGGCAGTTGCTCAACTTCGACAATGACCTCGCGTTCTTCGAGAATCCGAGCACGAGCCCCTTCTGGGTCGAGTACGACACACAGGCCCAACGGCTCTTTCAGCATCCGCCATTCGTGCGCGCTTACTTGCGCGCCCTCCAGGACCTCGTGAATGGCCCGATGGCGCCGGCCAATTGGTATCCGCTGGTGGACTCGCACTATGGGTTGCTGTCGGTCACGAACGGGCTCGGCGCACTGGAAGTTTCTCCGAACACAAACCCGGATCCCACCGTGCCGGGCTCCACTTGGTCGCGCAAGAGTTACATCGACCTTCGGCGCAACACGATCCTGAGCGCGCATCTCAATCCAATCGCGAACACGCCATTCGTGGTAGCCTCGCCGGCGAACGGATCCGACTTCGCGCAGAACTTAATCACGCTTGGCGGCACGGCGCCCATTGGGGTGCGGACGATTACGGTGAACGGGGTCGAGCATCCCGTGATCTGGACGAGCCCGACGACCTGGACTTTGCAAGTGGCGCTTCCTTCGGACACGAACGCGCTTGTCGTTGCCGGGCTCGATCTTCTGGGGAGCCCGATACCCATCGCGAGCGCCAACCTCACTTTGCGCGTCACCGGCACAACGGATCTGCCGGAGCGAAGTCTCGTCCTCAACGAAATGCTGTACAATCCGTCGACGCCCAATGCGGACTTCGTCGAGCTGTTCAATCGCTCGGCGACGACGGCGTTTTCCCTCGGCGGCTGGCGGCTCAATGGCGTGGACTTCACATTCGAACCAGGAACGCTCATCGCGCCAGGGGGCTTTCTGGTAGTCGTCAAGGATCCGACGGCGTTCCGGCGTGCGTACGGTGTGAACATTCCCATCGCCGGCCAATTCGATGGTTCCCTCGACAACGGCGGCGAGACGTTGAGCCTCGTGAGCCCGGGGCCGCCCTTCGACCGCGTAATCAACGGCGTTACCTATGACGATGATGAGCCATGGCCGTTCGTCCTCGAAGCCTCCGGGGCCTCACTCCAGCTCATCGATTCCACGCAGGACAACCGGCGTGTGCTGAATTGGGCCGTTTCGACGAACGCCTCGGCGCTTGCCACACCCGGCGCGCCGAATTCCGTGCGAGCGTCGCTGCCTCCTTTCACGCCGCTCTGGTTGAACGAAATTCAGCCGGACAACGTCCACGGGGCAACCGACCACGCCGGCCACGTTGAGCCGTGGGTTGAACTGTTCAATGAGGGGCCCACTCCCGTAAGCCTGGCAGGTTTCTACCTGACGGCGGATCTCACCAACCTGACCCAGTGGGCGTTTCCGGCGAACGCCACGATCGGGGCAGGGGAATTCCTGGTCGTATGGCTCGACGGCGCAACAAACGAGACGACAACCACGGAACTACACGCGAACTTTTCCATCCCTCGGGACACAGGGGCAGTCGCGCTGGTGACGTTCCCTGGGCCCGCCGTTCTCGACTATGTTCGGTATTCCGCAGTCACCACGGACAACTCATTCGGAGACTTTCCGGACGGGAATCCGCTGCATCGCCGCGTGTTCATTCAAGCGACGCCGGGCGGCACCAATAACGCGAGCACGGCCCCCTACGCGATTTACATCAATGAGTGGATGGCCGATAACGAATCCATCCTGGCGGACCCAGCGGACGGCGATTACGAAGACTGGTTCGAGCTCTACAATCCCAACCCAGTGGCGGTGAACCTGTCAGGCTATTACCTGAGCGATTCTCTCACGAACATCGCCGATCGCTGGCGGGTTCCGGCCGGAACGATTATCGCACCGCGTGGGTTCCTGCTGGTGTGGGCCGATGAAGAGCCTGGGCAGAACGGACTTTCATCGGCGGCGCTCCATGCGGATTCAAATTGGACAAGGACGGCGAATCGATCGCTGTGTTCGGGCCGGACGGCCAATTCCTCGATGCAGTCACATTCGGCAGGCAATACGCCGATGTCAGCCAAGGCCGCTGGCCGAACGGCGCTCCCGAGCCGTTTTACCTGAATGCCACTGCGACACCCGGGGCGGCCAATATCATTGATCCCACAAACCATCCCATCGTCACGATCCAGAGTGCTATCGTTGGCCCCGCCGGCCAGCTAACGCTTGGATGGACGTCACTCCCTGGCCGTGTTTATCGCGTCCTCTTCAAGGAACAACTGAGCGACCCAGCGTGGCAGATCATCGAGGGAGTCGTGGTCGCAAGTTCATCGATGTGTACGAAGACCGTGACGGTCGCTCCGGGAGACGGCCAACGCTTCCTGCGCGTGCAACTCGTGGTGGACTGAATCGAACCCTCGTGGACTTGCCCTAGAAGGTCCAAGGCAGGAACCGAACCCGCCGTACGAAACCGTAATCGCTTTCGGTGATCAGGATGTTCCCTTGAAAATCCATGGTAACGCTGCGGCCTTCGCTGATGTTGGGATTGGGCGTGTAAAAGAACTGGCCGTCGCCCGCATGAGTGTTGCCTCGGGCGCCGTTCACCAACAGGTGGACGATGCCCGCCGTGTCCATGTACCAAAGCTGGCACGCGTTATGCGTCAACAACAGAAATCCTCCCGTGGGGACGGGCCAAATGCTCCGCACGCCCCACAGTCCGGTTTCCAGCGCCGGAAATCCATCGCCGCCGCCGGTCGTCAGGCCGTTGCCCGCGATCACCGTCAGCGCGCCCGCGGGAGTAATGCGATAGGCCTTGTTCGCGCCGCGGTCACACACGAGTATGTTGCCAGTGGCTTCCACGTAAAGCGGGCCCAATTCGGTGAAGCCGCTGGCGATCGTTTGCAAACCCTGCGCCGCCGTCCACCTTCGAAGCTGGCTGTTCGCGCAAAAGTAAGCGAGGTTTTCGGCCTCGTTCACCCATAGGCCGCGTCCGCCGGAGAGCGACGTTCCCCCGCTGGTCGTAAAGAACAGGGTTTGCATCATCCCGTTGGTGTTCACGCGCCGCACGCGGCCGTTGTCCGTGTCGAGCACATACACCGTGCCGTCGGCCCGCACCCATTCGCCGTTGGGGAAATTCAACCGCAACTGTGTCGCTTGCGCCGGACCTTCACCATTAAACCCGCCGACGTGGTTCCCCGCGAACGTGCGGATGGTTCCGTCGGGCGAGACCTTTAGAATTGCGTGGCTGTTCTTGTCCGCGACGTAGACGTTGCCTGCGCGGTCAGCTTGCGCGAAGTGCGGTCGTGAAAGGGCGGCAGACGCCCCATAGCCACCCTCAAACGCGGGCTGCCAGTAGCTCACGCCGTCCGTTTGTCCCACGCCTGTGCCCGCGATGGTTTCGAGCATGCCGTAGGAATAAACCAGGTTGAGGAAGCCTTGCTGCGTTGCGGGAACGCCCACTGCCTTGAGCCGGAAAAAGCCTGCAGTTCCGCCGTGGCTCACCGTCAGGTTGCTGGCCGAGGTGGTCGCGTAAGCGTTGCGCTCGGGAAGCCATGGGCCGTCCAGTGATTCGGCCTTTTCCACGGTGCAGACTCCCGGCACGATGGCGTTGGTCCAGAAAAGCGTCCCGTTCTTGTCAAAGCGCGTGATCCGCGGGTCCGCTGAGAAGCCGGCCGCGGGCGAAGCGAGGAGGACACAGTACAATACAGTTCTTCCGTAACTTCCGTGTTTCATAGTAAACAAGCTATTGTAACCTTGATGCGCTCTTCAGGCAACATTGAAGCAATCCGTCTCGGTGCACTTATGGGTGTCGCACCAGGCAGTGGAGGTAGACGATGTGATTTGTTCCTGTGGCGCCGATAATGAGCCTCAGTTTCGAGTAGACCCCGGTTGGCTGACTTAGCTCGTGCGACAGAATGAACGCGTTCGTATCGAGTTCGTGGGGAGTCCACCAATTTGCCTTCGCGTGCAGCCGGGCGTCCTCCGGCGTGCTGTCGTGGCTCTCTTCGCTCAAGAGACTTGTGGCGTAGGAATACCAACTCGAGAACGAGTCGTCACCAACCTCGATGCGGGCGAGCGTTTCCGTGTTGTGGGAGTTGGCACCTTGCGCCGCGCGGTAACGCCAAAGGGTAAAGCCCGTGGTCGCACTATTGGTCGGCCACGTCACACCGTGAAGGCTGCTGATGGCAGCCAGGGCCGCTTCCGGACCGAGGGTCACCTCTTTGCGACTGCGAAGAACGGCGATGAGGATCACGGTGAGGAGCACGCCGCACCCGGCAAACACCAGGTAACCCGCCCGGGCCGTCCCTCTGGTTTTGCAAGCCTGCATGAAGTCGCCGTGCAGGTCCTACTCCCGCACCCCGAATTGAGCCTCGGCCTTGAGCACGCCTTCCTGGCTGGCGCGAGCCACGTATTCCCCAGGTCGAAGGGGTTTCAGGAAGATTGCTCTGCCGGCGTGGAGCGAGACGTATTGTATGGTCTGCCCGAGCAATCGGCCGGTCCGCAGTTCATGCACGGAGACAGTTACCCACTGCCCTGGAAATCCGCGGACCACCGCGGCCATTTGCTCGGAAGGCAAAAACAGGTTCGCGCGCTGCTGCGTGGCGTGCGGGACGTTGCGAGCATAGGTCAACCAGATTTCAGGGGACGAACCGCAGGCCGGATTGTGCGCGCAGCCGAGACACAGGAGAACGAGAATGTGGACGGCCAACGCTAATGCGGTGGTAGGGAGTCTCAACATAACGGAGCCGTTCTTTCTAACGTTGTGCAACGATCCAGTCCATGTCGCAGGGACGGCTCACCGGCGTTTCGATTCCTGGTGGCATACCATATCGATGACCACCGCCGTCGCCAGGATCAGCAGATCATTTTCTCCTTCGACGATGTCGACGCCGTAAGTGTCGGTAAAAGCAAACCAACGCTTGCTGACTTGCGCGACTTGCTGGCCGTGGCGGGTAAAGTTGTACTCGTGGTCGAGGAAGCTTCCTTGCGCCTCCAAATCGTCCGGCCCAGGCACATCGACAGTGAAACGGCAGCGCAGCAGCGTGAAGAGCTTTTTCTTCACGACGGCAACCAGCCGGCCCTGCGACTCGATTTCATAAGTCGGTCCCCAAGCCAGCAGCTTCTGCCGGATGAACGCCAGTTCGCGCCGGTCCATGTCCTGGAAGGAGAGCTTGTCGCCCCAACTGAACGCCCGTCCATCCACGAAAAAGACATCGCGGCCATTGGCATCCTGGATGCGGAAATCATCGCCCCAGGACCAGAACTTCTGCCTCATCACGTAACGCATCGCCCAATGCAATAACACCCTCACGCACGACGCAACACGGAACACGCAAGGCAGAGCGCCTCACCACACTTCCACAGGCCCTTTTGGCACCGGAATGGCCTCGCGCCGCGCCACGCCTGGCTCCTGCATGAAGCTGGCGACCATGGGCGGCGGCTGGAATCGCGGCTTGAGCTCTCCTTGCGTGTCGAGGAACTGCGCGCGCCAAGCCTGGTAGGAGTCGAGGATCTCGCGGAAATGCGCCTTGTCGCGCACGAGCACGACTTGCTTGTTGAACTCGTGCGACGGGCCGAACCGCTTCGCGTACCATGGCGCGACTTTGCGAAACATCCGGCAGCCGTGCTCTTCGCCGAATACCTCGCACATCAAATCCAGATGCCGGCACATCACGCGCACGCGTTCGGCGAACGATTGCTCCGGGGGCAAGCTCCCGCGGCCGAGGTAATCGCGCGTGCGGACAAAGATCCACGGATCGTAGAAGGCCCCGCGCCCCACGCTCACGCCGGCACAACCGGTTTCCTCGAACATTCGCTTCGCCGCCTCGGGCGTGGTCACGTCGCCGTTGCCGATGACCGGGATGTTCTTCACCGCGGCGACCACCGCGCGTATGCCGGCCAGGTTCACAGTGCCTCCGAAACCCTGCTCGCGCGTGCGCCCGTGGACAAATAGGGCTGCGGCGCCCGCGTCTTCGAGCACGCAGGCCAAGTCGGGCGCCGTGAGATTCCGGTCGTCCCAGCCGAGCCGCATCTTCGCGGTCACGGGGATGCGCAAGGCCCCAACCATGCCGCGCACGAGCGCGGCGGTCTTCGCGTGCTCGACCATCATGGATGCGCCGCCGCCGACCTTGCAGACTTTGCGCACGGGACAGCCCATGTTGATGTCGATGGACGCCACGCCTCGCTCCTGGAGCCACACGGCCGCGTCGCGCATCTCCTCGGGCACTGCGCCGAAGAGTTGCACGGCCAGCGGACGGTCGCGGTCATTCGTTTCGATGAGCTTGAACGCCTTGGGATTCTTCTCGAGCAACGAGCGTGCATTGACGAGGTCGGTGGTGCAGAGGTCCACGCCGCCGATTTCGCGGACGACGAGCCGGAATGGCAGGTTCGTGTACCCGGCCAACGGCGACAGAAACAAGTTGCTCTTCAGTTCGAGCGGACCAAACCGAATCATTCTCGTTATTGTAGCGGAAGCGAAGCGTGACGGGTAGGAAATGTGGTTGGCTCAGCAGAGGCCGGGCGCAACTTCGCACGCTCAGACCCGGATTGGGAGAATGAGGAACGGAAAACCCTGCTGGTAGAATTTGCGTTGCAGCGCGAACACCGCGTAGTTGTGCAGCCAACGGGTGATGAAGGTTTCATCAGGAAAGACAAGTTGTCCTCCGAAAAAGACCGCTTGCGGAAATCGTTTGAACAGTTCCGGCGCCAGTTCGGCAACCTCGGCGACCAGGTCGGTGCCCATCGCCGCGATGCACTCGGCGTAGTAGCCGTGCTGGCGCATGTAGTTGACGTAACGTTCCAGTTCCTTCTCGGCGTGGCGCTGGCAGTTGTCCAGTTCCGCGGCGCCTTTGAAGTTCCCGGCGTCCACAATCCCGATCTGCACGAAGATGAAATTCCTGAAGACGCCCGGGAACATCCGCATGATGGCCAGCAGTGTGTGCAGTCCCAGGCCGTTGAAACCGTTTACGAGCAGGACGGCGGTCTTCGCCTTGGGATCGAGCTTCGGCCCTTCGGCGGCTGCGACGCGCTCGACGGAGGAGCCGGAGAGTTCGGCCACTTCGATGAGATCATCCAGCCGTCGCAGGACTTTGGCGGTGCTGCGGTAGTGGCGGTTGATCGCGAAGGCAAACGCCACGACCACGCCGGTCACCAGCAGCGTCACCCACCCGCCTTCTTTGAATTTGATCACGCTGAGGGAAACGAGGATGAAGAAGCAGAGGACGAACCCGATGCCGTTGATGGAAATCTTTTTCTTCCAGGCCGCCAGGTTGACACGCTGCTGCCACCAATGCCGCACCATGCCCAGTTGTGAAAGAGTGAAGGTGATGAACACGTTGATGGAGTACAGCACGACCAGCAACGCCACCGAACCTTGCGACAGAATCATCACCAGCAACGCGGCCGCACCCAACAACAGAATGCCATTCTGAGTCACGAACCGGTCCGACAACGTCGCGAACCGCGTCGGGAACCATCGATCCAGCGCCATGTTGGCGAGCACTTGCGGACCGCCGAGAAACCCCGCCTGCGCGGCGATAACCAGCAGCGCCGCCTCGGACACGAGCGTCACGAGCACGAATGTGAATGCCAGTTTGGGCGGCCAGTCCGACGTCATGTTCTCGAACAACACGGCGTTGAGCGTCTTGCCTTCGACCGGCTTGACCTGCCAGAGCAAGTAAGCGACCAGCAGGCCGGCCACGGTGATGGCAAGCGACGCGGCCATGTATCGCATCGTGCGCTTGCCGGTTTCGACCCGCGGCTCGCGTAGCAGGGGCATCGAGTTGCTGACCGCCTCGATACCCGTATAGGTGCCTGCGCCCTGGCTATAGGCCCGCAGCATCAACACAAACATGCCGTACAGGCCAATCGTCGACGGAGCGGTTTTGACCTCCTGAACCGTGGCGCTGACGACGCCGCTCATGCCCGCGACGTGCGTGAGGATGCCATAAAGGATTGCGAAAACGTGCGTGATGACAAACACCCCGAAGATGGGCAGCAAGATGACCATGGACTCCTTCACCCCCCGCAGATTGATCACGATGAGCAGCAGCACTCCGCCCATTGCCGCCATGAGCTTGTACGGCTGCCAATGCGGCGGCAGAAAGCTGAACAGTGCGTCGGCGCCGCTGGCAACGGACACGGCGATCGTCAGCACGTAGTCGATCAACAGCGCGCAACCTGCCACGACGCCTGCCGCCGGGCTGAGCAGCTTGCTGGCGACGACATAGCCGCCGCCGCCTGCCGGGAACGCCTCGATGATTTGCGAGTAGCTGGCGCAAATGATGAGGATCGTGATCACCGACGCCAATGCCACGAACAGGCTCAGATAGGTGTGCCCTTGCAGCGCCACGTACGCGGCCTCCGGACCGTAACAGGACGAGGAAATGCCGTCGGCCCCCAGGGCCACCCAGGCAAAGACTGCGATGAGAGAAATCTTGTGGAAGAGACCCTTGTCAGACAAATCCCGCGACTTACCAATGAAGACGTTCTTCAGCCGCGCGCCCAGGTTCATTGGATTCATTGTGCCAGTCAGTTGCGACACCGCCAACCTGGAATTGGAGGCCAACTCCGGCGCGGCGTTTCTCTTTATGCATGGGGAGACCGTGGAATCCGCGACTTGCGGCCCTGGAAGCTCGCCCTTCCAAATGCCTGCGAGGTTAGCTGACGGGCTTGGCCTTGAAAGTGGCCTTGGCCCCGGTTGCCCGGCGCCGTGCGCCCCGTCCCCGCGTCCGCTCCTGCGAACCCGGAGAAGTTGGTTCCCCCGCGTCCGACCTGAGGAAGCAGGCCGGACTTCGGCTGCTGGAGGAAAGCAAACCACCCTGGGTGCGGCGTGTCAATGCGGCCTGGAACGCCGCCGTTCGGGCTGTACGATTTTGGGGCGCTTTCAGGTCGGAGAATGGCCCAATTCCTGCCGATATTTTACTCGTCAGAAGGGCATGCATGGCGTATGCTTGCGACCGATTTCTATGAAAGAAGCGACGAAAAGGGCATTTGTCACCGCGACGCTGGCGTGCGCGGGGATCTTGACGGTTTTGTCCCTCTCGGCTCAGGAGAATGCGCCGCAGAAACGGCCCACTCCGCCGCTGCCGCCGTTACCGCTGCCGCCGACGAACTTCGCCAGGCCGCTGCCGCGTCAGACAGCCCCACCTCCGGCTATGACGCGGTTCTCGCTTCCGCAGCCGCCGAACCTCGAACCGCCGAGCTTTCAGGTTAGTCCTCCCGTCGTCAACACCCCGGTCTCGCCCCTTGCGCCGGTTGCGCCGACGATTCAGCCTGCCCTTCCTTCTTCGCTCACCGCCTTCACTTGGGATGCGGAGAGGAAAGAATACACCACCAAACCCGGAGACGAAAAAGCCAACTACACGTTCTGGTTCACGAACACGTCCGACGCGGAAGTGATTATTAATGGCGTCCGGACTTCGTGCGGTTGCACGTTGGCGAAGCTACCGGCCACCCCTTGGCCCATCGCGCCCGGAACCAACGGCCCTATCGAGGTCTCAATCGATCTGCGAGGCAAGTCAGGAACGATTACCAAGTCCGTCACCGTCGAGTCGTCCGCAGGTGTCAAAGCGCTCATCGTCAGCGTCAATGTCACCGGCGGTCCTGCGCCCGTGAGCGCCTTCGCTGTAAACCACCCGGCCATGGGCGACCAGGAGCGGCTTGAAAACATGCAGAAATCACTGGCCGATCGACAGGTCGTCTTCAAGGACGCCAAATGCGCCACCTGCCACGCCGACCCGGCCAAGAACCAGGTAGACGGCTTGGTGATTTACCGCGGCATTTGCGCCACGTGCCACGATTCACCTCTGCGGGCTGCCGCGGTCACCGACCTCAAAGCCCTCAAGCACGAAACGGACATCGACTACTGGAAACAATGGATCTCGCACGGTCGGCCCGGCTCGATGATGCCCGCTTACGCGGTGTCCGAAGGCGGCCCACTGAATGACGCGCAAATCCAGGCCCTCGCCCAATATTGCATGAGTGTTTTCCAGCCGGCCGCAAATCGGGCGTCGCAGGTTCCAGCCGCGGCCACGAATGCGGCCTTGCGGGCTTCGGCAGTCACTGCCTTTCCCGTACCGACACGAAAATAGCCGGCAGGCGCTGTTCTCGTAGCTGCGACCGTGAGGTCGCGGTAGGCTGCTCGAAGAGCAAAATGTATCCGAATCGCCTTGGTCCGCTTCTCGTTGCTTTGACGGTTGGATGCTCGGTCGTGGCGGCGCAGGTCGCCAAGGAAACGAGCAAACCGGCTGCTGACACGAAGATGGACGCAGTAGGCGTCGAGTACATCGCCCACGCCTGTTTTCGAGTCACGTCTCCCTCCGGGAAGCAGATCCTTCTTGATCCTTACGCGAGCCGCGTGTGGCTGGGGTATGACTTTCCTGGGGAGCTCCACGCCGACGCCGTCTTGATTTCACACCCGCATTACGACCACGACGGCGGCGAAGCGATGGGACGGAAGGTGCCCTGGCCGGCGTCGACGCTGGTGCTGCGCGCTCCCGGCACAAACCGGATCGGCGATGTCACGGTCATCGGACTTCCTGGAAAACATGCTGACCCGTGGGGCAAGGAATTCGGCCAGAGCAACACGATTTGGTTGTTGGAACTTGGAGGGGTCAGAATTGTCCACCTGGGTGATAACGGCCCTTTGCGCGACGAAACTATCAAACAGCTGGGCCGCGTGGATGTGCTGATGATGCCCATTGATTCGGAGTTTCACATACTCAAAGCAGGAGAGATTACCGACATGCGCCGTCGGTTATCCCCAGCGGTGCTCATTCCCATGCACTACAGGCATCACGACCTCGAGCCGGTTGCCAGTCACCCCGAGGCTCTGGGTGGTATCGAGGGTTGGGCGCGGGGAGAAGCCAGGGTGCGATACCTCGACTCGCACACATACGATTTCCTTGCGGGTACCCTCCCCAGGAAGCCGGAACTGATGATCTTCAAGCACTCGCCGCTCGTGAAGCCGCCCAAGTGACCCCGGGAGCGCGCAACGCAATGCAGGCTGAAAGTCCGTAGCGGTCCCATTTTCGGCGTGTCATCCAGGCGGCAGACGAGTAACTTGGTCGCGTCGGCCATGACCATCCAGCACAGCAAGTCCCTCGTCCGAGCGTTCGTCGCAGTCTATGAGCGGGACTGGCGGCGATTCGATGAATGGGTCGCATTAATCCTGACCTTGGCCGCGTTGGTAAGTCCATCCGGCGCCACGGCCGCGCCTGAAATGACCGTTAAGGACGCGGACCGCAAGCATTGGTCCTTTCTCCCGCTCAGTAACCCACCCATCCCTTCAGTCAAGAATGTCGCTTCCGTCCGGACTCCGGTGGACCGATTCATCGTGGCCCCCCTCGAAGCGAACCAATTGGGACTGTCGCCGCAAGCCGAGCCGCGGACCCTGGTGCGTCGAATCTATTTCGACCTCGTCGGGCTGCCGCCCACCCCCGAGCAGGTCGAGTCCTTCCTCCGCGCATTTGCAAAGGATTCGCGAGCGGCCGTGGAATCCCTCGTCGACCAACTGCTCGCCAGCCCGCATTACGGAGAACGCTGGGCAAGGCATTGGCTGGACGTGGTGCGCTACGCGGACAGCGACGGCCAGGAAAGCGATGCGGACCGGCCCACGGCTTATCATTACCGCGACTTTGTCATTCGCAGCCTGAATGACGACCTTCCCTTCGACACGTTCGCGCGCTGGCAACTCGCTGGCGACGAATTGGAGCCCGACAACCTGCAGGCGCTCGCAGCGACCGGCTTCATCGCCGCCGGGACGCATGCCGCGCTCCCGGACAATCTGATGGAGGAGGAGAGAATTCGCACGCGCTTCAATGAGCTGGATGACATGATTGCTACGACCGGCTCAGCCTTGCTCGGCCTAACGCTGGCTTGCGCGCGCTGCCACGACCACAAGTATGATCCGGTCCCAAGACGCGACTACTACCGCATGCTCTGCGCCTTCAATGGCGGCGACCGCGCCCAAGTGCCCCTGGCTCCGCTCGAAGAGGCCCGGCGCCACCACGAGACGGAAACACAATGGAAACACGAATTCGAGGCGACGAAGAAGAGTTGGGATCAGTGGCTCCAACAAACGCGGAAGCCTCACGAAGTCGCCGTGCGCGAAGCGAAAATCGACGCCCTGAAAATCACCGATGACGAGAAAGCGCTTCTGAAAAACGAACCGGATAGTGCGAAGGCCAAAGAGCCGGCGAAAAAGTTCTCCAAGGAACTCAAGGTCGAGGAGAAGGACATTCGCCAAGTCCTTTCTGAGCCCGAACGCGCCGATTGGGACTCACGAGAGAATGCCCTCCAAGCGGTTGAGGCTAGAAAGCCCAAGCCGTTGCCCACTGCTTTTGGCTTCGCGGACTTCGGCCCCAAGCCGCGCGAGACTTTCTTGCTTACCCGCGGAGATTTCCGCGCGAAGAGCGAGCCGGTGGAGTTGGGTTTCCTGACGGTGCTCACCCGGGGCCAAACCGCCGCGGAGTACTGGTCCACGGCGCGCGCCGAAAGCTGCCGCTCCGATTCCACCCAACAGCGGCGGGCCCTGGCCCAGTGGCTGATGGATACCAACCACGGCGCGGGAGCACTCGCCGCGCGGGTGTTCGTGAACCGCGTGTGGCAGCATCACTTTGGGCAGGGCTTGGTCCGCACGGTCAACGACTTCGGCGCGCGATGCGACCCGCCTACCCACCCGGAATTGTTGGAATGGCTGACGCATGAATTCGTGAAGGGCGGCTGGAAGCTGAAACCACTGCATCGGCTCATCATGACCAGCGCGGTCTATCTCCAGGAATCCGCAGCGCCTCGGCAGAGCGCCGCCGGCTCTGAGCAACCGGGGCGTTCGACGGCCAGAGGAAAGTCAGCGGCGCTCCCACGAGACGCCGCTACAGTAGACCCGGACAACCGTTTGCTTTGGCGGCGGCGTCCGCAGCGGATCGAGTCGGAAATCCTGCGCGACTCGATGCTCGCTGTAAGCGGCACGCTCAATACGCAGAGGTTCGGTCCGGCCGTCAAAGCGCCTATCGCGCCCGAGGCCATTCAGGCCCGCAACATGAAGGATCCGTATCCTAAGGACTTGAAAGAAACGTCGGCCACGCGCCGCCGCAGCATCTACATGTTCCACAAGCGGGTCGTGCAGCATCCGCTCATGCAGGCGTTCGACGGGCCGGATGCCCAAGCCAGTTGCGGCCGCCGCGAAAACACGACAGTCGCCCCGCAGGCCCTGGCGCTGTTGAACGACAAATTCGTCCGCGCGCTCGCCCTCGAGTTTGCAGAACGCGTCGGCAAGGAAGCGGGGACCGAACGCGAAGCGCAAGTCCGCCTCGCCTGGCGCCTGGCGCTGGGCCGCGAACCCTCCAGCGGCGAGCTCCAATCCGGCTCCGCGTTCATTGATGCCCAGGCTCGGCAGCGCTCGACGCGCGAGTCAAACAAGAGCGATCCGCAACAGCTCGCCCTGGCCGACTTCTGTCAGGCCATCTTCGCCCTGAACGAATTCATTTACGTGGATTGAGTCGACAACGCGAACGGAGTGTTGAAAAGTTCGCTATGAGCCTTCCATCCGAGGGTCCATCTTCCAAGAGTCTTTCGAGGCCCCGCAGTCGCTTCTGGCCGTTTGCTCTGGCAGTGGCCATTTTGTTTCTCGCATTCGACCTCTGGCTGGTGCTTCGGTGGCTCCCTGCAGGGAAAACTTCGGCGAACGATTCCACCGCCGACTCCGCGCCCATCGGCGGGAGCGGGCCTGTCGCGCTGGCGGTATTCGCAGCCCAGGACACGCGTGGCTGGCAAACCGTTCCCCGCGGTACGCAGGTCTGCGATGGGGCTACCTTTGTTTGCGACGGAGCAATCCGTTTTGGCGGACTGCGCGCAGCGCGCGATGGCAAGAACTACCCTGGCGCCGTGCTCGACGTTCCCGTGCGCGGCCTCGGCTCTCGCATCCATTTCCTGCAGTCTTCTGAAAACAGCAGCGGGGCGGTCGAGGGCGCACCCTACGGGCGTATCGTGCTCCATTATACCAATGGCGAGACACGTCGCTTCGATCTCCTTTACGCGGTGCATGGTCGCGACTGGATGCAAAACCCGCGCAATCCAGTCCAGCCTCCGCTGGACCCGAACACCACGCTCGGTTGGTCCGAACTGCATCCGCGCAGGGGGACGATGATTCGTTTTTACCATACGACTTTCGCCAACCCGTTGCCCGACGTGGAAATTACCAGCGCGGATTTTGTCTCGCCGCTTCAGAGCGCCAACCTCCTGCTCTTTGGGTTCACCGTGGACAATAATCCACGCCCGCTCGCCGCCCCCTGGCAATCCGAGAATCCTGCTTTGATTCCGCCCACCGACGGCATCACCGTCATTCTTCAGGATGCTGCGGGGCGTCCCTTGCCCGACGCCACGTTTGAGTGGAGCGCCGTCGCGCTGCGCGGCCAGGTGGACTTCCCGCCGATGCGCGCCGACGCGCAGGCCCGGGTGCTTCTGGAATTCCAGCAGAGCGCCCTGCGCCAAATCTTGTACACTGCCCACACCGCGAGCGGGAAAACACTCTCTGGTGAACTTCAACCCGATGCCACCGGCCGGTTCGAACCAGTCACGCGCATCAAACTAAGTCCGTGAGGGTAACCTCCAACCGGAACCCTGCGGCGTGCTGGCCCTCGCGGACTTTGTCGGCCATCTTCGCTGAAAAGTTCATTTACGCGGATGGCGGATCTATCGTTGCCGAGGCCTGCGCAGAGCATCGAGCGCGCGCAGGGCGAGACAGGTGGTTTCGACGTTCGTCAATCCTTTCGGGACCGTGGTGCTGTAATCAGTCCTCCACCCGCCGTCGGCGGCTTGCAGGGCGCGGAGTTGCGCGAGGACCTTGCTGGCGAGAGGTGGTTGCAAGCCGAGCCGATCCGCAGCGATCAGGTACAGGGCGAGTTTGTAGGTCGAGTAAACTTCATGCTTTCGCGCGGCGGGATCTTGAAAGCCGTGACCGTCCCACTTCGCGGTGGCGCGGTCGAAATCGCGCCGCGCTTCGGCCGGCGAACGGCGTGCGTGCGCCAATGACGCCAGCAGAAGAAGGTCCGCGTATTCCTCCCAACCTTCCATGATGTTCGTCGTTACAACTTCCGTGCGAATGATCTTCCCGTCCACAGCCGCTACGTCGGTCAGGCGATACGCGCGGAAGGGCAGGGGGTGCGGCGCTTCGTCGAACACGATCTCGATCTTTCCAGAGTTTGTAACGCCGAACTGGAACAGCGCGGCACGGATCCGCTGGCTCAAGTCGGGCCGGGTGTCATCGAGGGCATGTGCGGCCAGGTAATTGTCATGAAAGAGCCAGTAAGTGTGGCTGCCACGGAACTCCGGCAACAAATCCACGGAGGCATCGAACAGGTTCGTCAGAAAGGCGCGTCCGCGCCTCACACTTTCCTCAATCGCCACGGGAGGGTTCAACGAAGTTTCGGCAGCAATCGACGGACGATTTTCCGCAGCGAACGTGTTCGCCAGGGCAATGCCAGCACGAAGCATTGTAGCGCCACAGCGAACGACGATCCGGAACGGGTGGAATGGCACAAGGAATTGATCGGAGCGGTGATCATGCGCCGTCAATATCCGTGTTGCCTGGGATGTTGAGAAGGTTTCTCTCACGCGGATTGGCAACATACCGGCGCTCGACAGGGCAAGGGATTTCTAAGACAATCATCGTCGCAAGCTTAGTCTGTTATGAGCCATCACTGCGGACGCTACGAGAGCTTCACGAACCGCCGCGACTTTTTGAAGAAGGCAGGTGCGGGCTTCGGCCTGTTGGCGCTGGCCGACTTGCTACGAGGCGACGGCCTGCTGGCCGCGGGGCCGTCCCTCAACTCTCATCTCTCCACTCTCCACTCGCCAATGGCTCCGCGCCCGCCGCAATACGCGGCCCGAGCCAAGTCGGTCATTTGGCTGTTCATGGAGGGTGCGCCCAGTTCGGTGGACCTGTTCGATCCCAAGCCCGAACTGACCAAGCGCGACGGGCAGCGCATCGATATCGACGTGTTCAACGGCAATCCAGGCCCGCTGATGAAGTCGCCGTTCAGCTTCAAGCAATACGGCCAGTCGGGGGCGTGGGTTTGTGAAAAATATCCGAACGTTGCCAGGCACGTGGACGATTTCGCGTTCATCAAATCGCTCTACACGGAATCGAACGACCACGTACCCGCCCTTTACCAGATCAACACGGGCATTCCCCGACCGGGGTTTCCGAGCGCAGGCGCATGGATCACTTACGGGCTGGGCAGCGAAAGCCAGAATCTTCCCGGTTACGTCGTGCTCGGGAACAACCAGGGGGTGAAGGGCGGTCCGCTCAACTGGAGCGCGGGCTTTCTTCCCACGAGCTATCAGGGCACGCTGTTCCGTTCCTCGGGCGCGCCGATTCTTAATCTCACGCGGCCCGAGCACGTCACTCGCGACGACCAGCGGGCGCAACTCGATTTCCTCGCCCAGGCCAACGCGAGTCATCTCAAGCGGCACGAAGGTGAACCGGACTTGCTCGCCCGCATTGCCAGTTTCGAACTGGCGTATCGCATGCAGATGGAGGCCAGCGATCTCGCGGACTTCTCCTCCGAATCGCAGGAGACGCTGGCCCTCTACGGCCTCGACAAGGACGTTTCAAAAAACATCGGCGCCAAATGCCTGATGGCCCGGCGGCTGATCGAACGCGGCGTGCGATTCGTCCAGGTCTACAGCGACGGCGAGTGGGACGCGCACAGCGACCTCAAGGGAAACCATTCGCAACACTGTGCCTCGACCGACATGCCGATCCACGGGCTCCTCACCGATTTGAAACGCCGCGGCTTGTGGGACAGCACGCTGGTGATTTGGGGCGGTGAATTTGGCCGCATGCCGGTCTCGCAGGGCAGTGGGGGCCGCGATCACAATCCCAACGGGTTCATGGCTTGGATGGCCGGCGCGGGCATCCGCGGCGGCGCCAGTTACGGCGAGACGGACGAAATTGGCTACAAGTCCGTCATAGATCGCGTGAGCGTCCACGACATGCATGCGACCATGCTTCACCTGCTCGGCATGGATCACACCAAGCTCACCTACTTCCACAACGGCCGCAGTTATCGGCTGACTGATGTGGCGGGCGAGGTCATCGAGAAGCTCCTGAGCTAAGGGGCAACAACCCTTCGGGAAGGGCTATTAGTTCCGATCCGCTGCCGTCAGGTCTCCAGACCACACGCCCGTCTTCGAGCAGTCGCACGATGACTCCGCGTGTCGAACCGCGCAAAGTTTTGACTCGGTCTCCTGCCTTGATTACCGCGCTGGTACACAACGATTCAACGATTTCGACCATCGATTCGCAATCCAGTACACCGGCGATGTAGTGGGCAATGGCCGAGGAAACTTCGCGCTGTCGAATGGTAGGCAGGCCACTGAAAAGCGCCATTGACATGCGTCGACCGATGTCGGCGAAGGTGTTGCCGTTGAAAAAGAGAAACGGAGCTTTCCGGTGAAAGCTCTTCAGGAAGTCGATGGCTTCTCCGAGGGTAAAGACCCGTTCACGACTGGCTTCCCACTCCTCTTCGCACGCTCTTCCAGTCTCCGAGTTAATTCCATGCAGCGCTCGACCTCTTTCGCACGCTCCTCGATTGAGGCTGGTGATAAGCTGCCAGTCCCAGTTTTGGATAAAAGCGGCTCGGGCTTGTAGCGGTGATTGTTCGCGAGCACCTCCTCCATCAGATCCTCCGCCGTTAGGTGCTCCAGCAGATCCAATCGCAGTTTCATCAGCCATAAATTAATGCTTGCACTCGGTCACCGCAAGGGGCGCTTTCACAACAATCCTTCCCGCCGACGCAACCACCACTCGGCACCGAGCAAGGTGACCATCGACGCCATCACCCACCAGCGGTCCCAGACCGGGCGCTGCCGGTGCGCCAACTGGCGGGCGGCTTCCCAGCGACGCACCACTTCCGGCATCCGGGCGATGTCGTTCGCGGTCACGGTTTGCCCGCCCGAAAGTTGCGCCAGTTGGCGCATGGTTTCTGGATCGGCGCTGAGGTCGCGCTTCTCGACGGAGGCGCTCAATACCTCGACGCTCTGCGACAGCTCGGCCGGCTTGCCGAGGTTATTCTTCAAGGTCACGCGATAGGTGCCGGGCGCGAACGGGCCGGCTTCGGCGATAAAATTGTCTCCACGGGCACGCGGTCCGACTTCGACGGAGCGACCGGCGCCTTCGATGAGAAGTCGGGGTTGATAGATGGAAGGGTCGAAGTTGCGCGTGGCGATGAGAAACTGCATCGATTGCTCGCTCGTGTAGTAGCGGCGGGCGCTCGTGAGCGAAACGTCGGCGCCGGGAAGGAACTGGCTGCCGCTGAGCAGCCACTGGAGCAGCGAAATCCAGAAACGGCGATAAGCCACTTCGCTCTCCTCCTGGCCGGATTCGCGGAAGGCCCAGCGCCAAAGGCCGCTGGCGTTCAGGCTCAGCGCCTTGCCCTGGCCGTAACGCTGATAGGCCACGAGCACCGGACCGTCGGCCTTGTCCGCCGCGATGGCGAGCGAGACGGCCAGGGGCTTTTCGCCGAGCGTGACGCTGGCGTGGTCGAGGGCCGGGAGCCGTTCGAGCAATTCGTCGAGCGTCCCGGCGCTGCCCAGGTCGAAGATTGGATTGTCCCGGCCGGCTTCGGTGGGACGAAGCTTCACACCTGGCGCGCTGCCGACGCCCCAGGCGAGCGGCTCGAACTTTGCCAGCGGCTGAAAGCGCCCGCCATACGGCTTGCCCCGCGCGAATACGACGCTGCCCCCGCGTTTGGCCGTAAAGTCGGTGAGCAACTGTTCCGTGGAATTGTCGAAGAACGCCTCCGCGCCACGGCCGAGCACGATGACATCGAAGGCGTTCATGGCCTCGGCGGTCCGCGGGAAGAGGTCGCGCTCGACGCGAGTCTCGGCGCCAGTGGACGACAAGACTGCGACGTGGCGCTGGGCGTTGAGCCGATAGACGGCGGTCAAATCCACGTTCGCGTCGCGCTTGAGTCCTTGCACGAGGAACTTCGTGTCCCAATGTGGCTGACCTTCCGCGATGAGCACGCGGACTTTTTCGCCGACGCTGCGGAGGAACACTGCGCGTTCATTGTTCGCCGTGTCGCTTTCCTCGGGCTGCGGCGGGACGCGAAAGACCAAGCGCTGTTCGCCGGCGCTCGGGGCTTTGACTTTCATCGTCACGCGCGCGAGGCCGTTCGAATCGGGAATCACTTCGCGCGTTTCAATGACCTTGTCGTCGCGGAGCAGTTCGACATTGAAGCTGCGATTGGGATACCCGGCAGTCCGGAGCGTCGCGTTCAATTCGACCTCGGCGCCGCTGAACGCGAGGGCCTCGGAAGAAGCCGTCTCCATCCACAAATCGTGTTTGGAAATCGGACCGCCAAGGGTCCAGGTCCAGAGCGGCACGCTGCGAGCGAGCGCGAGTTGGGCGGCATCCAGCGTGTTGGGAGTGGTGGCGCGTCCGTCGGAGATGAGCAGCACTCCGGCTTGCGCGGGGGCGTCCCCGAGTTGGGAGACGGCGCTCATGACGGCTGTGGCGATGTCCGAAGCGTCTCCATTGGCCGCTCCGGGCATGGAGAGTTTGGCGAGGTCCGCCGGCGCCAGGTCGCGGTCGAAGCGGCGCAGGTCGAGCGTGAATTCCTTTTCAAGGGTCGAGAGCGTCGAGGCGTTCGTGATTGCGCGCAAGGCGGCGGCGAGACGGGAGGCATTGTCCACATCAGCCGTTTCCATGGAGGCGGAAGTATCGAGCAGGATGGCTAGTTTTGGCTTGCCGGTCCGTTCGCGCGGGAGCAAAGCCTGAGGGTTGAGGGTGACCCACAGCAATACCCCGACCAGGAGCGAACGCGGGATCAGCAACACCCCGGCGCGTCGCTCGCGCCACCACCGCACGGCGGCCAGCGTCAGCAAAGTCAGCGCCGCCGCGGCGATGAGCCGCGCGCTCCAGGGAGGAGAATAGAGCCAGGTCATGGGGGAATGACGAATGACGAATGACGAACGAGGCGAACGAGGATCTTGGCGACGGATTGGGGCATAGGTGCAATTGGTTGCGATTATTTTGCCCCTACAGGGCGTGGACCTCCTTTGGCATCCTTTTCCCAGGGCGTTGCCCTGGGCTGTATTGTGTGAGCCACTTCGGGGCGGAGTGAGCGACCTTCGGTGCCGCCTGGCGAAGGAGGCATCGGCCCGTGCGCGCTCCGTGATCGTCGCCAGAAGGCCAGCAACAACATCTCCAGCGCGAGCATCAGGGCGGCGGTGACGGCCAGCGCCGGCCAGAGCGGACGCGTCTTACCGGCCAGCAACAAATCCTCCTCGTCGCGGATGACGCTGACGAGGGCGCCGGTCCCTGGCTTGAGGTTCTCCACTGCCAGCGGACGCGTGTCGCACTCGCGAGGATCGATGTTCACGGCAGCGACGGCGACGATGCTGTCGGCCTGTCGCGCGGCGTAGGCGCCAGGGATTCGCGCGACGGGCAGGGAGAGGCGCGTGATGCGACCGCTGGAGACGACTTTGGCTTCGACCGGCTTGCCTTCAGGATCGGTCACTTTCATTTCAGCGTCACCGGCCGTCGGCGCGTCCAGGGTCCAGGCGTTGCCGGGAGTCACGGTGCGTTCCTCATCGCCGCGGCGGAGCGAGCGGAGCAACTCGTGCAGCAGCGCGGGAAACAACGGGCTGCCGACGAAGTCGCCGGCATCCAGCGTCAGCGGCAAATTCGCGAAGACCGCGCTGCCCTTGCCGACCGTGCTGAGAGTCAGCGCGGCGGAATTGTCGGAATAAGTGAACAGGATATCGTTTGCGCGGCCTTGCACGGTCTGCGTTTGGAAATGGCGGCGGAACCGAAGAACTGAGAAGTCCGCGGCGTCGGCGTCGGCGAAAAGTCGGCGCGGTCCGGCGACGAGCGAGTCGCCCGGCTCGCTGGAGACAGGGCGCAGAAGCTGAAAGGGCGGGGCCAGGGCAGGGGGCATCAAGTTGGGAGCGGTCGGTCCATCGAGGAAGGCGATGAAACGGGCCCCGTCATTGACGCGGCGTTGGAGGATATCAATGGCTTCGCCGGCAAGTTGCGCCGGGCTCACGAGGACGAACACTTCGGCGGTCTCGAGGATGCCACGGTCCGCGTCGGCGCTGTGGCGGCGGACGAGCGTGAAGCCGGGCGCGGCTTGTTGGGACGGCGCGAGCGCGCGGCCGACAAACCACGCGGCGCTGCGTTGGTCGTCGGCATCGGCGTCGCTGATGAGCAGCACCTGGAGAGCCTTGTGAACGGTGAGCGCCAGGTGCCGGGTGTTGTCGTCCGGCAAGTCGTCAGGTTGGAGGAGGGCGCGGCCTGTGACCGGGCCCTCACGGGTGAACGTTACATTGAAGGCCGCGTCGGCCGTGCTGAAGGGTGCCACCGTGACGCGGGCTTCCTGTGTGAGATCGGCCAGTTCAAGACGGACCGTTTCCTGTCGCGGGCGCGGGGTGCAATTGAAGACCGTGCACAGGACTTCGGTCGGTTCGCCGGTCACTGGCTCCGCAGGCGCAAGACGGGAAGCGGTCAGGGCAACGTTTTCAATCGGCTCGGCAGTGACAGGCCGCAGTCGAGTAGTAACCCCTGAAGGGAGTTCTTGTGCTGCCGACCAATTGCTCTGCTGAAAATCGCTGAACACATAAATGGCGCCGGAACCGCCAAGAAGCTTGTGGGCGAGGGCAAGCGCGGCAGCGGGGTCGCCCAGTTCATGGGTGGCTGTGGTTTTCAGCAGTTCTTCGTGGAGCGCGGGGATGTTGCGCGAGAGGGCTGGGAGCAACGGTCGGGGCGTCGCCCCAACGAGGATGACAGCCGCTTCGCTGCCCGAGTCCAGGCCACGAAGGACATCGGCGGCTTCGGCCTGGGCGCGGGTGAAGAGAGGAACGCCACGTTGGACCGCCCGCATCGAGAGGGAGGCATCGAGTACAATCGCGACGCGCCGCGCGGCCTCGGCGGAAGTCGCGGCGCCCGTCGGTTTGAGGAATGGCCGCGTGAAAAGAAGCGCGAGGGCGAGGACAGCCAGCGTGCGTAGCGTCAGGAGAATGAGCGTGCGGAGGCGATGAAGTGATTGCTGCCCCGCGCAAGCTTCGACTAGAAACCTGAACGGAGGAAAAGCGATGCGCCGCGGCCGGGCGCGCGTGAGGTAGTGAATGAGCACCGGCAAGCCGGCGGCAAGCAGGCCGAAGAGCAGCCATGGGTTGGTGAAGCCGAGCCAATTCACGGAATGACGAAGGACGAATGACGAATGACGAATGACGAATGGACGAGGAGGCAGATGTCGCCACCGCGGTGATAAGACAAGCCGCAACGCGGCGAAATATTACAGCCCAGGGCAACGCCCTGGGTAATGGGCCCGCAGAATTGGTTAAGCCCTGTAAGGGCGAAATATCCCGGCTCGACGCCGACCGCACCGCATAATACAGACCGCCGTTGCGCGGTAACACAGCCGCGATGATGCGGAAAGGGGAGAATCCGCCGCTTCTTATTTGGCCCTTTCAGGGCGTGTTCCGTTTTCTTGCGGCGAACCCAGGGCGTCGCCCTGGGCTGGATTATTTGGCCCCTTCGGGGCGCTTTGACCGGCCACAATGTGGTCCGTAATACAAACCTCGGAATATATCTCGTTGTCACTCCAAGCGCCTTGTTGGTGCCCAAGCGTGCTCCTTCCAGACCGGCTTGTGCCAAATGTCCTCCGGTTTCAAGTCGGTCGGGTAAAGCACTCCGAAGAAATCAAACGCTCGCTTGACTCTCCACCATTCGATAGCAGTTGGCCGCCAAAGCGTCGTTTCGGTATTTAGCCTTCGAAAAGTCCACTGGTCTTGCAGACGCCATTCCTTGTGCATCAGCCTGATTCTTGCTCCTTCTATCGAATACTCGCCGGTAACCGGATAGGCTGGTTCATCCAACCCACTCACATCGCTGGAAAACCAGTATCGGAAGCGGCCGTCCTTGAGTTCCAGAATCAGTGTCGAGAAGCCATTTTTGAAAAAGAACGTTCCCTCTTCCCCATGGTCCATCGTTGCAACTTTTAATAAGTGCTCCTGAACCGCACCGACTTCTAAATCGCTCGTATTCGACTGAGCCGACTTGCTTTGGTCTATCGGGCCTGACTGTTTTGGTGTTTGTCGCGGCTCTGTTGCGCATCCTGCGCAAATCACGAGTGCCAGAGTTGCAACGACCTGTTTCATCAGCGGCTATGTTCGCGCGCGAGAAAGCAGTTCCTCAAAAACGCGTACGGGTTGTCGGTCGTCCGGGCCAGATACCAATCGCAGCCCCGGGCCTGGCAGTGGCCTTGCACTTCATTTAGAAATGCATCGAAGCGGCGGCGGTACTCGGCGCGGATCGCGTCGGGTTCGGTATTGAAATGGCCCGGGGCCTCGGGGTCCGTGAACCGGGCGGCGGCGACGGCGGGGAGGTCGAGTTCCTCCGGGTGCACGAGGTGAAAGAGCATCACGTCGAACCGCGAGCGGCGAAAGAGGTCAATGGAGGTCCAGAAGTTTCCGCCGGTGTCGAGAAAATCGCTCAGCACGACGAGCACGCCGCGGCGTTTGGCGCGCTGGTAAACCTGGTCGAGGCAGGCGCCCAGATCGGTGCGGGCTTCGGGGCGGGCGCGGCCAAGGGCATCGAGAGTCCGCATCAGGTGCGAGAAGCCGGCGCCGGGCGGCAAATGCTCGTGCAACGCCGTGTCGGCCAGCGACAGGCCAACTTCATCCCCTTCGCGGATGACGAGGTAGCCGAGCGCCGCGGCGAGCCGGGAGGCGTGTTCAAGTTTGCTTGCGGTCTTGTCTACCGCTCCGCTGAACTCCATCGACGCGCTTTTGTCGATGACCAGGTAGGTCAGCAGATTGCGCTCCGCGTCGTAGAGGCGGACGTAATGGCGGTCGGTGCGGGCGAAGACCTTCCAGTCCACCAGGCGGATGTCGTCGCCGGGCGAATACTCCCGGTAATCGGCAAACTCGACGGCGGTGCCGCGGTAGTGCGATTTGTGCGGGCCGGCGAACGTCCCCTCGGCCGCGCCGCGCGGCCGCAGCCGAACGTTGCGCAGCGCCTCCATTGCTGCCAGGTCGAGGAATCGGTGTTGCGCGGGGGTGGGCATCACTTTTGAGCCAGTGGAGTTACTGAGTCACAAAAGCGAGGCGGTTACAAGTTTCGAACGTGTTGGCGATCGCCGGTAGTAGCGGCTGTCACGGAAGGCCACCGTGTTGGTCAGCGGCGTCCACGCCGCTTGCGGAAAGCAGGAGAAGGCTCGATCAGAAAATCGTTAGCAACCTTGCGCGCACGAATGGTTTGTCGTCAAAAGTCTTTGGTCTTGTCCAAGCGCGATTCGGCGCTCGTCCTGTCCGGCGCTCCCGCGGCAACGCCGTCCCTCTGCTGGAGCACATCCGTCGGCAGCCCGCTGATGAGGGGCTGGCGGCAACTCATTGCCAGTCCCGCCTGGAGTTCATCGCGACGGGAATGCCACCAACGCGAGAACACCGCGTTCATCTTCCGTTGCATCAGCCGGCTCACCACGAGCACTGCGAGTCCTGCAACGAGCGGCGCGCCATACCACTGCATCACCAGCTTTTTCGCGAAGTCCCACATGCCCGACGGTTTCAAAAGGCCGAACAGCTTCGTGGAAAAAGTGTCCAGGCCCGTCCCCTCCGGCCAGCCCAGCACGATGGCCAGGGCGGTGACCGCCACCAATGCGGCGTGAGCGAAACCTCGCACGTGGATCTGCGGCTTCACCCGCTCCAGCAAATGCGCGGAGCGTTCTCCTTCGGGCTTGAGCCAATGGCTCAACTTGCCTGCGGGCCTGGCATTGGGGTCATTCAAGACCACTTCTGCGGCGAACGGCACGTTGCCCGGCGAGTAACCCTCCGTGGCGTGGGCCAGCCGCTCGACCGCGCTGACGTGTAACTTCGGCTTCACTCCCTCCTGTTGGCAGAGCTTCTCGATGTCTCTCGGCTTGTAGCGGTAGTACATCCCCGCGCCCGCGCGTGAGTTGTACAGGTGATCGTTCACGTTCGCGTGCTCCCGGTAGTAATCGCGGTCCGACTTGAGGAATCTCAGCCCTGCGTCCTCCGCCTGGGCCATCATCCAGTCCAGCGCGGCGAGCGACATGCCTTGCTTGGGGTATCCGCCGCCCACGTTCGAGTGCACCCCGGCGAACCATACCTGCTGGATGCGAGCCGTTTTCTCATCCTTCTCATTCCACAACAATGGATGAAACGTGAGCCGCTCGTCATCGATGGCCAGCGCGTGAGCCGCCCGGCGCACGCGTGCGTCCAGCTTGTAATCCGGGAATTTGAAGCAATAGATGTAACGATTCCAAAATTCCGACGCTTCTTTGAACGGCAGACCCACCGCGTCCACGGTGTCCCACACGCCGATGAATTCCACAGCCATGCCGTTCCCGACGGCAAGCGCATCCTTTTGTTCGACGGCATACGTCGCATGAAAATCCGCCATGGCCTGAGTCCTGTGGGCGGGCGTCACGTTCCCGGCCTCCGAGGCCGACTGTGGCGCGCTCGCCTTGCGACGGCGCCCGGAAAGCACACTCGTCAGACTCTTGGGATACAACTCCCGATGCAGTTCGTAGGCCCTGTTCACCGCTGCGTCGAGTTTCTCCTTCGTGTCGCACTTGTGCCGGCACACCACCCCGCATTCGGCGATCAAGCCCGCTAACGTGCGCGCTGTGAAGGCTCCGCGGCTGAATCCGAACAGATAGATGCGGTCGCCGGGGTCGTATACACGGGCCAGCGCGGTGTACAGCTGCTTCACATTACGCGAGAGCCCCCAACCGAACGCGCCTCCCAGCAACCGGAGCGGCTTGAACCCTTGCGTCCCGACGCCGTCGTCGTAAAAGACGATTTGTTGCGGGAGGGCCGGATCACTCCTCCATCCGTGCAAATCGACCGACTCGAAGATCCTGAAGACATTGGTGCCGCGCCCCTTGATCGCGGTGTTCCCTGTACCGTCCGAGCAGATGATGATGTTCCTTGTCATGAATCACTCCTTTCCTTGGGAGCGTTATCCTTCAGGGCAACCGTTGTTGTCAAGTCAGTTCGATCTGGAGCCGCGACATCGGCGCGCTTCAACGCCCCTCACGCTGCCCGCGGCACACCGGCGAGGTGGATGGAATCGACGAGACCCTGCCGGCCCTTCGCGCCACGACGCGCGCGTGCGCCGTCGACGTAGCCCAGGAGCTTGCGCTTCCTGATCACTTCAGCGACGGCCTGCGGGACCATGCCTTCCCAGGTGCGGTCCCCTGAGCGCATTTTTCGGAGCACCTCTTGCGAACTCACCCGCAAGCAAGCGCCGTCGTAGTCGCGGATGCTTTCGATGAGGCGGTTTTCGATGAGGTAGGCGTAGAGGTGACGAAGATGCGGGGCCACGCGCAAGTTGCCGGCGCTGATGAGCGAGCCGCTGGAAGCGTCGAGCAACGGGTAGACATAAAGTTTGAGGTCATTTTTGAAGAAGCGCCCAAATGACTCGAGAATGCCTCCTTCCAGGTCCGCATAATGCTTCTCCTCAAATATCTCACGCAGCGTCGGCACGCCCATGACGATGCCGATTTTCTTTTTCGTTTGGCGGAACAGCCACGCGGCCAGGCGATGATACTCGCCAAAATTGGAGATGAGCACGGTCCGGCCAAGTGCGCCGAGCATATCCGCCCGGTCCAGAAAATCCTGGGGATGGATGGTGTCGCCGTCGGTCAGGTTCTTGAGCGTCATCTCCATCAACGGGAACACCGATTGGCCCTCGACGCCCGGTTCCTGGATGAACATCGCCTGGGCGCACCGCTGCATGTCCACTGTGGCGTTGGTGACGGGCCGGAAGCTGCCGCGCTTGATGAGGAGGCTCTTTTTGTAAAGCGCGTCGGCGGGCTGCACGACTTCACCGCGGGCTGTGAACAAGGCGGCATTGGTCAGGCCGTTCTGCACCAGCTTCAGGGCCATGAGGCGGTTGTCTACCGAGGCGAAGTCCGGCCCGCTGAATTCGATCAGGTCCACTTCGACACGGTTGGCGGTGAGATTGTCCAGGAGCGCGATCAGCAATTTTTCGGGCTGGTCGTGCAGGTAACAAGCGCCGTGAGCGAGGTTCACGCCCAGGACGCCGAGGGCTTCCTGTTCCTGGACGTTCTCCTTATCGAGCAGGCGAACATGGATGATGATTTGGGAAGGCGCCTTCCGCGGGCTTGTCTGGAAGCGAATGCCCAGCCAGCCATGAGGATCGTTCGCGCGGGTGTAACTACTGGCAGCAACCGTGTTGGCGAATACGAAGAAGCGGGTCTTGTCCCCGCGCTTGGCGTCGAGTCGTTCGCACAGGAGGCGAAACTCGTGGTCGAGCATCGCGTGGATGCGTTGGCGGCTGACGTAACGCTCGCATGGGCCATAGATGGCGTCACTGAACGTCATGTCATAGGCGCTCATCGCCTTGGCGATGGTGCCTGCGGCGCCACCGACGTGGAAAAACCAGCGGGCGACTTCCTGCCCGGCGCCGATCTCGGCGAACGTACCGTAGAGGAGGGCATCCAGATTAACCTGGAGAGCCTTTTGATGGGTGTCTGGGACTTCTGCCTTCATGGAGTTGGGCCGTGACCCATTGATCGGACTTCTGAAATGACCATCGGCCACGCCGGAAGATGACTTGAGTGGAACGGCTCCGCAGATGAATTAGGGCAAACGATTGCTTCGGTTCAATTCGATGGCTTTACTTCGTCTGCCTGAGGATTTCCCGCCGGAGGTTGTCGACGACTCTCAGTCACGAATTCGCGTTTTATGCCGAACGGGAGTCGCGCTGCGGGAAGCTGGCAAAGGTAATGCTATCTAACAGCCATGACCGCCCTCGCAAACAGAAAGGCAACAGATATGAGAGCTTCCGGGCATGTTCCACTGCGTTTCCTCCACTCAGTAAGCGCGAATTTCACGCTTCCCATCCAGAAGAAGTCAATTTCCACGACCTTGTTTCCCTTCAGTCTCAAGAAGTTGACTTTGAGGCCAGAAAGACATGGAAACGACAAGCTCCAACATCGTTGAACGGCTTGGTGCGTCCGAACCAGGGCGCGCTTCGCTGCGGAACTGGGGTCGGCGGCTGATGGCCGGGAATCCCTGCTATCTTTTTCTTTTGGGGTTGTGGGTGACCGGCAGCGCCGCGCACCTGTATTGCGTCGGTTACGTGAGCGATCTGGCGTTCCACCCGTGGATGCTCACGCCGCTGACACTGGTGTTGGCGTGGACCGCATGGCACCGGCTGCCGGATCTTAGGCCGCAGCCGGTGGCCTCGCGGTGGCCCCTCCGCCAGGCGCTGCTGGTCTTCGCTGTGCTGACGCCTTTGTTGGCGGTGAGTGCGCCCACGAGCCGCTTGTTTTTCGCCCTGACCATTCTGAACACGGCGCTGTTCGGGTGGGTCGGTATTGCAGATCCGCGTAACAAACTCGCTGGACAGCTTGCGCTCGCGTCCGGCGTGGCGCTGTTGGCAGGCCTGCCCATTGAATGGGGCTCGTGGCTGGCGCCGGGATTCACTCGGGTCAGGGCGATTGCAATTAGCCTGGGCGGCTACGTGGCGCTACAGGCGCTGCGGTCGAGACATCCCGCATGGGGCTTGTGCGGGAGTTTGGCCGCAGCGCTTGGGCCCGCGATTTTCTTCAGGGGCTTCAGCGGCCCCCTGGCCCTGCAGCTCGGGCTGTCGTTCCTTGTGCTGCACAGCCTGCGCTGGGATGAACGGATTTCAAAGGGGGTCGTTGGACTGAGGATCGGTACGGCGGTGTCATGGATGACGCACTCGTTTGTCTGGACGCGTGTGGATGAAGGCACCGTGGTTTTGGTGATTTCATCCGCCGCCGTACTGGTCTTATTCCTTTACGGATTGCTCGGGGTGGTTACCGGGCAGTGGGGGGCACGTGTAGTGCCTGCCGGCGCAGCCCTTTCCTTTCTGGCTGCGCCGGCGAACTCTTTCTTCGACCTGATGCGAACTCACTCGCTGGCCTTCTGGCCGTGCTCGGCCGCTTTGGCCTGGGCACGTTGGCGGCCTTGACGAAGCATCAGTGGCATCCGGTCGCCGCGCCCGCTGTGACGGCGCGCAGTCGCAGGCTGTAACGAAGCCATTCCTCGGTTTACAGTGCGCTGCTGGAACTCAGCGCGCGCTGCTCAGACTCGAGCCTGGCCAGTTTTCCTTTCGCATCGACTCGCAATCGCTCACCGCGCCAGACAACTTGGCGCCCCGCAAACGCCGCGGCCCACAGGCCGAGTTGGAGAACGTCTTTCACGAGCCCCATCCAGAGCGAGTCGAGCCGGCCGCGGCCCGTGAACTTTCGTTCCATCAGGCAACCTTGCGCCATGCGCCAGGCCAGCGCTGTTGCGACAGCCCCTGCCACGACGGCGGAAGGCGCTGCCGATATAAGTAAGACCGGCCAGAGCGTGGCGTTGCCCAGGATGCTCAGAAAATAGGGCCACGGCTGACATACACGTATCGTCCGCGCCCAGCGCAACTGATGCGCCCAGACTTCGGAGAAGGGCATCGGCCCTGTCCAACAGTCGACCACGACGGTTGCCAGGGCCACTCGCGCGCCGTTTCGCGCGATGCGCTGGCCCAGTTCGTAATCGTCCGCGAGGTAATCGACCAGCGTCTCGAAGCCACCGATGCGGTCCAGGTGGGTCCGCGGTGCGATCATCACCGCGCCGAGAGCGAAGTCCATTGGCTTGAGCGCCGTCGACTGCAACACCTGGCCCCAGAAATCCGCGTTCACCGCGAATGCTTCCCAGCGCATGGCGAACGTGCTCGGAGTTGCAAACCGGTAAAAACAGTTCACCAACCCCACCTGCGGATCGCTGAGCGGGGCCACAGCGCGGCGCAGAAAATCCGATGGCACTCGTGTGTCCGCGTCGCTTGCGCAAATGATCTCATGCTTCGCCAGGCGCGCCAGTTGCGCCAACTTGGACACCTTCGGGTTCGGCCCCAGCCGCTCGCCACACACGATCAGGTGCGCCGAGCACTTCGGGTATTCCCGGATTAGGCTCCGCACAATTTCGCAGACGGGATCGGCCTTGCTTTCGACGCCGAAGAGAACCTCGACGTCCGCAGGGCATTCTTGCGTCAGCCAGCTTCGCAAACAGTCGCGCGTCTCCGTATCGCAACCTTTGAGCGGCTTGAGCACCGAGACCCGAGGCGTCGCGGTCGCCTCTGGCGCGAGCCGGTGCAGTGGAAAGCGCATGGATGCCGCAAACTGCCAGATCGACAGCCCGAAGCTCACGACGGCCAACGCCGACAACACGACAACTGCCAGAGTCACGCGCGGGTTCTAAACGTCGCCGCGCCGCCGGGCAACTGTGACTTCGCTGAAGAATCGTTGAGGATGCGCAAAACGTAAGAACGGAGGAGGGTGGTTTTGCACCGCGGCGCACGGCCTCGCCTCTTACGATTTGCGTTTCACGTTTTACGTTGGCCGCTTCAACCCAAATTCACTCGTCATCCCCGCCATTGCTCTCGCGTCGCTCCCACGGTTTGCGCTGGCGCTCAGGCAGCGAGGTGTCCACGCGGGCGTACCAGGTATCTTCGCCAAAGAGGTCGTCGACGGCCTGTTGCAGCGCGGCCGACGGAGTGACGTAGAACTTCTCGTGAGTCTCGATGAATACGATCTCCCCCTCGGGCCGGCGCAGGCAAAGGAAGACGGGCACACGGCCGGGATGCGCCTCGCACAAAGCGCGCGCGGCGGCGAGGTTTTGTTCGTTCATGTGGGCGGTGTTCAGCCGGAAATGGACCTGCCGGGTGTATTTTTTTGGCGCGTCCTCCAGCGGAATGATCTCTTGTGGGAAAATCTTCGGCTTGTCTTCGTCGTTGTTCACTTCACCGACGACCAGCAGCGCGCGGCTGGGCGTGAGTAACTCACGATATCTATCATGATTCTCATTCATGAGCAGCATCGACAGGGTGCCTTCGAGATCTTCGAGCGTGACCATCGCGTAAGGCTTGCCGTTTTTCTTCGAGAATCCTTGCTGTATGGCGCTAATCATGCCGCCGAGCCGGGTCATTGTGCGCGACGGCAGCGATTTCGCCGTGGCGCTGTTGTGGAGGCAGTAACGCTCGAGCAGCGGAGCGTAGGGCGTCATCGGATGGCCCGTGACGTAGAAACCAAGCAGTTCCTTTTCGTGCGCAAGCAATTCATGTTGCGGCCATTCCGGCAGCGGGGCAGCCGAGGCAGGCTTCTTTAGCGCCGCTTCCTCGAGCATGCCGAAGAGGGAGCTTTGGCCGCGGGCGCGGTCGGCCGCGTCGCTGGCGGCGCGGCCGAGGACATGCTCCAGGCTGGCGAACATGCTGGCGCGCGTTTCTCCCAGGCTGTCGCAGGCGCCGCACTTGATGAGCGCTTCAAGGACTTTCCGGTTCACGGCTCGAGTGTCGATGCGGCTGCAAAGATCTTTGAGGGAAGTGAACCTGCCGCCGGCCTCGCGGGCGCGAAGGATCTCCTGCACGGCGATTTCGCCCACGCCTTTGATGGCAGCCAGGCCAAAGCGGATCGCGCGTAGCTGTGACCCTGCGGTCGCGGTCGCACCGTCATCGGCGTGAGGGGGCGAGCCCGCGACCTCACGGTCGCGGCTACGAGTGTGGGCCGGAGCGAAATACGCCTGACCCTCGTTCACATCGGGCGGCAACACTTCCACGCCCATCGCGCGCGCTTCGTCGAGAACGACCTTGAGCTTGTCCTGAGACCCCATTTCGTTGGACATCATGGCGCTCAGGAACTCGACAGGGTAATTGCCCTTCAAGTACGCGGTCTGATACGCGACGATCGCGTAGGCGACGGCATGCGATTTGTTGAAGCCGTAACCGGCGAACTTTTCGAGCAGGTCGAATATCTGGTTGGCCTTCGCGGCAGGGATATTGTTCGTCTTGGCGCAGCCTTTGACAAAGATCTCGCGCTGGCTGGCCATTTCTTCGGCCTTCTTTTTGCCCATCGCCCGCCGGAGCAAATCCGCCCCGCCGAGCGTGTAACCGGCCAGGAGTTGCGCGGCTTGCATTACTTGCTCCTGGTAGATCAGCACACCGTAAGTCTCCTGGGTGATCGATTCCAGAAGCGGATGCTCGTAGACAATGGCAACCTGGCCGTGCCGGCGCCGGATGAAGTCGGGAATCAGGTCCATCGGGCCGGGCCGGTAAAGCGCCACCAGCGCGGTGATGTGCTCGACCGAAGAAATCTGAAACTTCCGGCACAAGTCGCGCATCCCACCCGATTCGAGCTGGAACACGCCGACGGTATTGCCCTTGTTGAGCAGGTCGTAGGCGGGCTGATTATCCAGGGGAAGATTGTCGATGGGAATGTCGATGCCCTGGGTCTGCTTCACCATTTCGCACACGTTGCGGATCACAGTGAGGGTCTTCAGCCCGAGGAAATCCATCTTGAGCAGGCCGAGGTCGCCGACGGGCTCCATCGCGTATTGCGTGACGATGGTGCCGTCCTCGTCGGCCTTGAGCGGGAGCAGATTGACCAGCGGTTGGTCGCCGATGACCACGCCCGCCGCGTGAACGGAGGCGTTGCGGGCGATGTCCTCCAGGACGAAGGCGGCATCGACCAGTTCGCGAGTCGCCGGCTCAGTCTCGTAAGCTTGTTTGAATTCAGGGGACTGCTTGAGGGCCTTTTCGAGCGACATCTTCAGATCGAACGGAATCATCTTGGCCAGCCGATCGCACTCGGCGTAGCTCAAGCCCATGACCCGGCCGACGTCACGCACAACGGACTTGGCGCCCATCGTGCCGAAGGTGATGATTTGCGCGACGCAATCGCGCCCGTACTTGTTCCGGACGTATTCAATCACATCCGCGCGGCGGTCGTCGGCGAAGTCGATGTCGATGTCAGGCGGGTTGACGCGCTCGGGGTTGAGGAAACGTTCGAAAAGCAGGTTGTAGCGGATGGGATCGACATTGGCGATCTCCAGCAGATAGGTGACGAGCGAGCCGGCCGCGCTGCCGCGCGCCACGCACGACACACCCTTGCTCCGTCCGTAGCGCACGAAGTCAGCTACGATCAGAAAATAGGAGATGAACCCGGTTTTTTCGATGACGGCCAGTTCCCCCTGCAAACGGTCGAGGACGACTTTGATTGCGGCGGCGACGTCGGGGTCGTCAATCAAGTTCCGAGTTCCGGGTTCCGGGTTCCGGGTTGGAGCATCGGGTGCGCCTGGCGAACTCGGAACTCGGAGCTCGGGACCTGGAACCTTGTACGTAGGCAGCCGCGAGGGATCCATGATTCCTTCGACAATGAACTCCTTCCCCTTGGCGCGCGCCTTGAGGGTGTACCGCCTGTCGAGACCCTCGGCCAGCAGCTGCCGCAAGTAGCCTTCCCGCGTGAAATGTTCCGGCGGCTGGAAGGAAGGGAAGTGCAGCGTATTGAAATCGAATTGGACGTTGCATTTCTCAGCGACCTCGAGCGTGTTCTTCACCGCGTCGGGCGTCTCCGCGAAGAGCGCCTTCATCTCTTCGGCGCTCCGCAGGTAGAATTGCTGCTCGACGTACTTCATCCGTTTCGTGTCAGAGAGCAAGCTCTGAGTACCGATGCAGATGAGGCAGTCGTGGGCGTGGCTGTGGGCCTTGTCGACGTAGTGGACGTCGTTTGACGCGACGCACTTCAGGCCGAACTCCTTCGCCCATGCCAGAAGTTGCCGGTTGACCTTCGCCTGCTCGGCAAGGCCGTGATTGTGCAGCTCCAGGTAAAAATTCTCAGGTCCAAGGGTCTGCTTGAACCAGTCCATGGCGTCGCGGGCCTTCGCCAAATCATCCTGAAGAATGGCCTCGGGGATTTCGCTGGCCAGGCAGCCGGAAAGCGCGATGAGGCCTTCCTTGCGCTCAGCCAGAATCTCCTTGTCAATGCGCGGCTTGTAGTAAAAGCCCTTGAGGTGCGCGTCGGTGATCAATTGCACCAGATTGCGGTAGCCCGTCTCGTCCTTCGCCAGGAGAACCAGGTGATTGTACACATCGCGCCCGCCGCCGCCGGAAGACTTCTTCTCCAACCGGCTGCCCGGCGCGACGTACACCTCGCAGCCGATGATCGGCTTGATGCCTTTGGCCATCGCGCCCTTGTAAAAATCGACCGCGCCGAACAGCACGCCGTGGTCGGTCATGGCCAGCGCCGGGAACCGGAGTTCATGGGCGCGGTCCATCAGCTTGTCGAGGCGGCAAGCCGCATCGAGCAACGAGTACTCGGTGTGCAGATGGAGATGAACGAAATCCGCGTGCGGCATCGGCTCAATCTAGGCTGCGTGGCGCGCGGGGGGCAAGTGGGAGATATTCCCAATTGGGGAAGCTCAAAGTTCAAAGCTCAAAGTTCAAAAATAAGATCCAAGTCCAAGATCCAGAGGGCCCGTCACAGCCTTCGGGTTGGAAACTTGGCACTTGGGATTTCTTTTGAACTTTGAGCTTTGAACTTTGAGCTTCCTCGCGATCCTCCGCCGTATGCGTCTGCCTGAGCCAATGGTTTTGTTCGCAATCGGCGTGGGGTTGCTGGTCGTCCCGCTCCCCGCCAGCCCGCAGTCCTCATTCAATCCCGCGAAACTGGCTGAGATGGATTTCGCCATCACCAACGCCATCGCCGAGAAACGCCTGCCTGGCGCGGTGCTCTGGCTTGAGCGAAATGGCCGCGTCTACAGCAGGGTTTACGGGCGCCGAGCGCTCACGCCAAAAGAGGAGCCGATGACGCAGGATACGATTTTCGACGCCGCTTCGCTCACAAAGATCCTTGCCTGTGCGCCGGCCGTAATGCTGCTGCTCGAGCGCAGCCAGATTGATCTGGATGCGACGGCCAATCGCTACCTCCCCGAATTCAAGGGCGACGGCAAGGAGACCATCACCATTCGCCAGTTGCTCACGCACACCTCGGGGCTGCGCCCTGGCATCGGCAGAACCCCGCCCTGGAAGGGCGCCGCCGCCGCCATCCGGCTGGCGTGTGCCGAAAAACTCCAATCGCCGCCCGGCGCCGTATTCCGCTACAGCGACATCAACTTCTTCGTCCTCGGCGAAATTGTGCAGCGGGTCAGCGGACGCAAGCTGGAGGAATTTTGCACGCGGGAGATTTACCAGCCGCTGCTCATGGTGGACACGGGATTTCTCCCTCCCAAGGAAAAGCTGCAACGCATCGCGCCGACCGAACCGGCCGACGGCGTGATGCTGCGCGGGACGGTGCACGACCCTACCGCGCGACTTATGGGAGGCGTTGCTGGGCACGCGGGAGTCTTCACTACCGTGGCGGACCTCGCCCGTTACGTCCGTATGCTGCTCAACGGTGGTGAACTGGATGGGGCGCGTATCCTCAAACCCGAGACAGTCGCATTGATGACCAGGGTCCATACGCCGACGAATCTGCTCGCCCGCCGCGGGCTTGGTTGGGACATCGACACCGGGTACTCGCGTCCGCGAGGGCAGCTGTTCCCACTTGGCTCGTTTGGCCACACGGGCTTCACCGGCACGTCGCTGTGGATTGACCCGTTCTCGAAGACGTTTTGGATTTTTCTCTCCAACCGCGTGCATCCGGACGGCAAGGGCAACATTCTTCCGCTTCATTACACCCTGGCGACTCTCGCAGCCGAAGCCGTCGAGGGATTCGAATTCGCCAACGTTGCCGGCGCATTGCCAGCGCGGACCAATTATTTCGCAGGTCTGGCGTCGTCGAACGCTCCACCGCCGGCGACTCACGTCGTATCGACCGGCACCGTGTCCCGGCCGTTATTTGTGCCGACTCCGGCCCACCTTCAGCTCAGCGGCGCGCTCAACGGCATCGATGTGATGGTGAAACAGAACTTTGCGCCGTTGCGCAAGTTGAAGATCGGCTTAATCACGAACCATACCGGCCAGGACCGCTGGCGCAACCCAACGATCGACCTTCTGAAGAACGCACCGGAGGTCGAACTGAAGGCGCTATTCAGCCCGGAGCATGGGATTCGCGGTGAACTGGACGAGAATGTCAGCGACAGCGTGGACGCGCAGACCGGGCTGCCGGTCCATAGCCTCTACGGCAAGCGGCGCACGCCCGCGCCCGAGCAACTGGAGGGCCTGGACGCGCTCGTGTTCGACGTGCAGGACATCGGATGCCGCTTCTACACGTACATCGCCACGATGGGCAACTGCCTCGAAGCATCGGCGAAGGCCGGATTGAAGTTTTTCGTGCTCGACCGCGTGAACCCCATTGGGGGCGTTGCCGTGGAAGGGCCGGTTTACCAGGGCGCGCCCGAATTTGTCGCCTGGCATGCCTTGCCGCTGCGCCACGGCATGACCGTGGGTGAACTGGCGAAGATGTTCAACGCGGAGCGCGGCTTTCGCGCGGACCTCACGGTGATTCCCTGCGAAGGCTGGACGCGCGGGACGTGGTTCGACGCGACGGCGCTGCCGTGGCGCAATCCTTCGCCCAACATGCGCAGTCTCACGGCTGCCGCCCTGTATCCAGGCCTCGGCTTGCACGAGAGCGCCGTTAGCGTGGGGCGTGGGACGGACAAGCCATTCGAGCAGCTTGGAGCGCCTTACATCGATGACTTGCTTCTGGCTTCCGAGTTGAACAAAGCGGGGCTGGCCGGCGTGCGCTTCATGCCCGTGCGCTTCACGCCCACCTATAGCACATTCAAAACGCAGGAGTGCGGCGGCGTCACACTCGTGGTGACGGATCGGGATAAACTCCAGGCGGTCGACCTTGGCATTGTCATTGCCCTGACGTTGCGGCGGCTCTGGCCTGACGACTACGCCTTGGACAAGATCGCGCCCCTGCTTCGCCATCCCGCAACGCTCGAGGCCATCAAGTCGGGGCAAACGCTCGCTGCCATCAAGCGAAGTTGGGAAGGGGACCTGCGAGCGTTCAAAAAGCGGCGCGAAGCGTTCCTGATATACAAGTAGCGCCGCACCGAGACGGTGCGCGAACTCGCAGCGCGGACGCCTGCGCTACCCGCGGAATCACCGGCCCAGCCGAAAGAACCGATTCCCGCTCGCAATCGGGACACTGACCGAGTTCGTGCCATTGGCGGTCATCACCGGATTGGAAACGGACGACCACGTTGTTGCCGGATTGAGCGATGCCTTCGCTTCCGGCACGAAGTTCGTTGCCGCCGCCGGCCATCGCAGCAGCACGTTGGCGCCCGAGCGCACGACGGATAATCTCGGCGACGAGCTGCAGCAAGTCGCTTGGGAGCTGAAAAAATTCAAATTCCAACCCTCGGCAATCACCCCTGTGTCGTTCTTCAGATCGTCGACCACGTAGAGGCTCCAGGTTCCGTTCGGGTAGACGCCTTTGAAGGCGGCAAGGTCTGCCGGATACGGCTCGGTCGCAGCCGGAGCAGGAAATTCGTCCGGCGGAACGGTGCCGTAGTTGCGCGGCCCGAACACGCCACTGGCCAGCGGACCGCTCTCGGGGATTCCAGGCGCCCCATCATCGAACGTCAGCGTCACGTTGGAAACCGTCCCCGTGCCACCTGCATCAGACATCAATATCGCTTTTTGTCCCCCGGGACCGACCAGAAGGATATCCAAATCGTTGACAAACGAGTGCGTGAGTCTGCGTAGCGTCACGGTCACTTTGTTGATCGGGTCCGTGATCCCCGCGACGGTGATGGTCGATGGATAAGGCGAGGCTGCAAAGGGCGCGAAAGGGGACTGCTCGGAAATTTGAATCGGCGTCGAATTGGCGAATGACTGGCTGATGTCGAACATGACGCCGAGCGGGAACTCCACGGACACCGTGCCCAGGTTCGCAGCGCTGTCCTGGAGCCGAAGTGTCGCCTGGAGCGTGCCGCCGCACGGGCCGGAGGCAGTGAACGTGAATGGACGGGCGACCGGCGCGCCGCCGTTAGTCAGCGCCCCGTAAACCTGCGACGGTCCTGGCGACAAGACACCGCCCGACTCAAGAAGTGTGGCGACGAGATTGGTCGTCGCTGCCCGGCCGACGTTTTGCAGGGAGAAGTTCACTGTAACCCGTTCGCCAGGGTCGAGTACGCCATTGGCGGGAGAACAGTTCTCAACCACCACCGCGGTTCCGGCGTCCACCAGCAACGGGCTTCCGGCGGTCACGGTCACGCGGGCCGTGTAGATTTCCATCCGCGTGGCACCGTCCGGGTTGTTCGATGTGCTGTTTGAGTTGTCGGCCCAGACGGGATGAAACGTGCCGTTGTAGAAGGTCAACGCCGTGTAATCGGCGAAGTCATTCGGATTGGGCGAAGCGCTTTCCGTCGACGTGCCCGGGCTGACGCGCACGTTGGGCGCCCAGTGCACACCGCCGTCCAAGCTGACGGAGGCGTAGAATTGAGCATCGTTGTTCGCGCCCGCGAGCCGATTGCCTGCGCCGCCCAGACCGTCATCGTTGCGGCAGTCGTACCAACTGGCGGCCACGAGACCGGAAGTCGGATCGACGGCCACGCGCGGCAAGAACTGGCTGCGGCTCGACTGGTCATCGTTAATGCACACCGGGGCACTCCACGAATTACCATTGTTGTCCGAATAGCGCAGCATGATATCGGTGTTGTGGCTCTCGTCGGGAGACTCCTCCGTGTAGGCCAGGTAAATGCGGCCGAAATTCGGACTGGCGGGATGAACATCGTAGGCGAGGCTGACGTTCGCATCGATATGGCGCTCCGGTTGGGCGGGAATCGTGTCGTAATCCCCCACGCCCGTGCTGGTCACGAGCGACGGTTGCCTGAAGCCCGCGGGACCAAGCCCGTCCGGATCCAGACTCACAAAGATGGACGACGGGCCTTCCCCGGAACCCGTGCTCTGGTAGGCGACGAGCACCTGGCCGCTCGGTCCGACGGCGATGTCGCCGAAGTTCCCGTCCGTCGAATTGGGGATGGCCTGCACTGCGCTGAATGCGCCGACGGAGCCCAGTCCCGTCACCGCCGCTCCTTGGGCCACGACTGGATAACCTGTCAGCGACGAATCCTGATACGTGACCCATACCGCGCGATTCGAAGGAGTCGCACGGCCATTGGCGGCAACGGTCGGCTGATCGACACTGTGCCCGGAGCCCAAAGTGGCCACGAGCCGGAAGCTCTGTCCGAAATCGGTGCTTAACAAAACGATGATGCCCGAAGGGGCTCTGGTCTTGAGATAGACAAGGTAGAGGTTGCCGAAGACGTCGCACGTGGCGCTGGGTAGGCAACAGGCCAGCGGCAGGCCGTCATTTCCATCCGCGATCTTGCCGTCTCCACTGGTGTAACTCCACGATGAGCCGCCGTTGACGCTGAAGGCGGCGAAGAGGCCGCTGCCCTCCAGGTTTGACGCGATGAAGAGCCGGTTGGGGTTCGTGACGTCGATGGCTATCGCCGGCTCCGTCTGGTCCGCGTTCATGCGGCTCACGTTCAGGTTTGGACCCACCATCTGCGACTGCCCGTCCGCTGCGAGCCAAATCAAGGCAGTTGTTCCGATGAGAGAACCAATTGCAGGTGAAACGAAGTTCATGTGCCGCATCCGATGCGCAAGGCTGCCCAGCTTGCTGGGGAGGTAGAACTCGCCAGTATACACTTGCTGAGCGTTGCCGTAAAGCGGCGGATGTTGAACTTTTGAAGGGTAAATCGCTATATGGTTAAAGCGCTGGCTTCGTCTGGCGTTGGTTCACAAGCTCGAAGCGCTAGCCTTCAACGGTTCCATGTTTTGGCTCAAAAATCGGAATTTGGGATTGCCCGGATTGAGTGCCCGCGACGAGCATGTCCCTGTCGCCTGTGAACAACCCACCTTCGCTCTCGCGCCGCCAGTTTTTGGCCGCTTCGGCCGGAATCCTCGTTGAGGCGTTGCTCGGGTTGCCCGCCCGCGGGGCCGAGGCACGGCCCGAGCCGATTATCGACATCCATCAGCACACCAACTACTCCGGGCGCACAGACGAACAACTCATTCGTCATCAACAGATTCTCGGTGCGACGACTACCGTGCTCCTGCCTGCCGGGCGCTTTTATGGGCTGGACGCGAAGTGCGGCGGCAACGACAGCGTTGCGGCGCTGGCCCGGAAGCATCCGGAGAAATTCGTCACCTTCGCCAATGAAGTCGCGGACATCGAGGAAGCACCGGATGAAATCCGGAAGTTTCTCCGCCGGGGCGCCATTGGCATCGGCGAGCAGAAATTTCGGGTGCAGCCGGACGGCAAACACTTCGAGCGTATCGCCCGGCTGGCGGAGGAATTCGGAGTGCCGGTGCTGATGCACTTCCAGCACGGCGTGTACAACATCGGTATCGAGAATTTCCATAAGGTGCTGGCGAAATTCCCGCGCGTGAACTTCATCGGCCACGCGCAGACGTGGTGGGGCAACGTCGACGCGAAGCACGATCAGAAGGTGCTCTATCCCACGGGCAAGGTGACGCCTGGTGGCATCACAGATCGGCTCCTGAGCGATTATGCGAACATGTATGGCGATCACTCGGCTGGCAGCGGGCTGAATTTCCTGACACGCGATCCGGAGCAGGCCGCCGCGTTCCTCGCGCGGCACCAGGACAAGCTCCTGTTTGGTTCCGATTGCGATGACGTCCTCGGCATCGGTCCCGGCTGCCAGGGCGCGCAGATTCTGGCCAACCTCCGCAAGCTTGTGCCGAACAAACAGGCGGAACGAAAGATTCTTTACCAGAACGCCAAGCGGCTGCTGAAGCTGTAGGCAAGGATGGAAATCACTCGTTAAAAGGCTTGACCGTGCCAGGCGAAGCCTTTCGACAGGGCTCCACCGCGAGCTTAGACATCAACAGGTCTCTCCAAAAACGAACTCGTAACGCAAAGCAATCACTGACGCTACCGAGGCAAAGATCCACCAAACAAGCCATGTGTTAATCAACCACCCACCCGGATCAGAATCGAAATGAAATGAAAAAGACTCGTCATAGATCGCCACGAATAGCCAGAACGAATTGACGGTCATAGAGCCAAGCCACCACAGAAATACACGGCATATCCGCAGAAAAGGTAGAGAGCAAGAGGGCGTCCGCTGGCGTCTATGAAACTGTGGAATGTGAACGCCAGAGTAATAAGGGACAAAAACACCGCCCAAACAGTGCCGCCGATGGAAAGCACTCGTGCGATACTCCTCGGCAAGTCAATTCTTGTGCGAAAGGTTGTCATGCACACCGACGCGTATCCCAAAGCAATGTATCCTATCCGTCGCGCTGCGGCCAGCAAGTGTCGAGTTGTCAGAGCCAAGACATTTGCGGTGTTCGACCCTTCGGGACTTACGCGATGGCCCATACGGACCCAGCAGTGAACTGCCGGGCTATTCTCAAATCTCCCTCCTGGAGATGGGAAGCGACGCCCACTACTTCAGCGCGTGGTGGCGCGAAACATTCCCGCCGACGGACAGAGCTTTCGAATCTCGCACTGCGCGCAATCGGGCCGGCGTGCGTCGCAACGGCGCCGGCCATGCCAAATGAGCCAGTGGCTCAGGAGCGTCCACTGCTCGCGCGGGACGAGCTTCATCAGGTCTTCTTCAATCTTCTCGGGCTGCTTTTGCTTCGTCAGCCCAAGCCGCTCCGAGAGCCGGGCGACGTGCGTATCCACCACGACGCCGCCGTTGATGCCGAATGCATTTCCGAGTACAACGTTGGCGGTCTTCCGACCTACACCATCGAGGAGGGTCAGCTCTTCCATGGTGCGAGGCACAACGCCGCCGTGTCGCTCGACCAGCTTGCGGCAGCAAGCCTGAATGTTCTTGGCCTTGTTGCGGAAGAAGCCCGTCGACTTGATGTCCTGCTCCAATTCGGCCAGCGGCGCGTTCGCAAAATCCGCGGCGCTGCGATGTTTCTTGAACAGCTCCGCGGTGACCATGTTGACACGCTTGTCGGTGCATTGGGCGGAGAGGATGGTGGCGATGAGCAGTTCGAGCGGGTTGGAGTAATTCAGTTCGCAATGCGCTTCGGGATAAGTCTTGCGCAGGCCGGCGATGACTTTCTTCGTCCGGTCCTGGAGGTTTGCGAGGGATTCGCGGGGCATGACGGCTCAGAGGGGCCGCGGCGTCTGCGGGCGAATAGAGGTGGGAACGAATTTTACATTCGCGAAGACTTCAGACAGTGAAATCATGATTTCGAGCGACGGAATCGCGAGCGTGGCGTTCATCCCAGCAGCTTGACGGTACAACCAGTCAGCGCCCTTCTGTCGAATGTAATGTTCGATAACCGGCTCCCTCTGTCGAACGAGCAGGTATTCGCGCAGCGATGGGATTCTCTTGTAGTGATCGAACTTGGTGGCGCGGTCGTAGTTCTCGGTGGAATCCGAGAGTACTTCAGCAAGCAGGGTCGGATTTGTCACGGTGTCATCGGTGCCGGCCGCGAACTGCAAGGGCCCGCAGATGACGGAGAGGTCGGGGTAGGTCAACAAGCCGCTCTGCTCGACTTTGATCCGAAGATCTGCATTGAACGGCACGCACAGACGGCCTTTGAGACGCAGACCAAATTCAATGACGACGTTCGTCCCGATCAAACTGCGCATCGGCGAGCCGCCCGCCATCGCGAACATTTCGCCGTCGTAGAACTCGCTCTTGAACTCCGCGGCCCGTTCCAGGGCGAGGTAATCCGCTTCAGTCAGCTTGCGGACCTGTTCGGCGACACTCATTACGCGGGAAGTCTAGCCGAACTCAGCGCCGAAACACAAGCCGGCCGTACTCTACACCAGTTCCGGCGCTATGAAATCTTCCGACGGCTTGAACTGCGGGCGCCCCTCGCGATCCTCCGGGTACTCGAACACCTTGCCTTCGAAATTGCGGACGACCACCCGACCGCCATGCCGGCTGAGGACGTATTCCGGGTTGACCGGCACCTTGCCGCCGCCGCCAGGCGCGTCGATGACGTATTGCGGCACGGCGTAACCTGTCGTGTGCCCGCGCAACGCCTGCATGATTTCCAGCCCCTTGCGCACCGGCGTGCGCAAGTGAGCCGAGCCGGCGATGAGGTCGCACTGGTACACGTAGTATGGCTTCACCCGGCACAGAAGAAGCTTTTGCACGAGCGCCTTCATCACGGTCACGTCGTCATTGACATGCTTGAGGAGCACGGACTGGTTGCCCAGCGGAATACCCGCATCCGCCAGGCGGCCGAGCGCGTCGCGCACCTCGGTGGTCAACTCGCGTGGGTGGTTGGCGTGGATGCTGATGAAGAGCGGATGAAATTGTCGCAACATCGCGCACAACTCCGGAGTGATGCGTTGCGGGAGAAAGATCGGAATGCGGGTCCCGATGCGAAGGAACTCGACGTGCCGAATCGCCCGCAGCCGGCTGAGAAGATATTCCAGCTTCTCGTCGCTGAACAACAGCGGGTCGCCGCCGCTCAACAGCACGTCCCGCACTTCGGGATGTTGTTCGATGTAAGCAAGCTGTTTGTCGAAGTCCGGATGAAAGTCGTATCCGCTGGCGTTGCTCACCAGGCGCGAGCGGGTGCAGTAGCGGCAATAGCTGGCACAACGATCCGTAACGAGGAACAGCACACGATCCGGGTAGCGATGCACCAGGCCCGGCACGGGCGAATGGGTGTCCTCACCGCATGGATCACTCAACTCCCACGGCGCAGTGAGCGTTTCCTCGATGCGCGGGATGACCTGCCGGCGAATCGGGCAAACCTCGTCGGCGGGGTCGATGAGATTGAAGAAATAGGGCGTGATGCCTAGCGCCAACTTCGTGTTTGCGAGTTTCGTGCCGGCGACTTCCTCGGGAGTCAACGTTGGCATCAACGCCTCCAAACGGGCCAGAGTGCCGACGCGGTTCTTCAACTGCCAGCGCCAGTCATCCCAATCAACGGCGGGCACATCCTTCCAGAAACCGCGGCCAGCGGAGGAGAATTCCTTGAGCTTCAACAATCTCGGGCCAGGATCGCCGTCCTCGCCACCTGAACTTGCATCGTGCATTGCGGGCGCAATATAGGACTCGATGCCGGTGTGTCAAGCGACCCATGCGTCGCGTCCGCAACTCCTTCGCCTTCATTTCCTTGGCCGGCTCCCGCTCCCGGAGTCCGCAGCGAATCCGGCTTCAATCCGGTCCACAACGCTCTCGGCGCGCTCCTCCGGCCCGACATCAATCCAACGGACAGGCAATTGGTTACGCAACCAGGTCATTTGGCGTCTTGCAAACTGCCAGGTGCGACGCTTGACCTCCGCGATTGTGTCCGCGAGCGGCCGAACGCCACGCAAGTGTTCGACCACTTGCCGGTAGCCCAGTGCCTGCATTGCCGTCCGGTTCTGCTCCAACCCATGGCCGAGGAGTGACTCCGTCTCACGCACCAAGCCTTCCTGGAACATCCGGTCCACTCGTGCGTCGATGCGTGCGCGCAAGTCATCGGGATTTCGGCGCAATGCGAACACAGCGCTCGCGGGCGAACCTTCCCGCCAGGCCGCCCGCTGATCGGAAAACGGCCGGCCAGTGAGCCGGATGACTTCCAATGCGCGCACGACGCGGCGCGGGTTTTGACGGTCGATGCATTCGTAAGTGGCCGGGTCGCGTTGCTTCAGTTCGTGAAGCAATTCAGGCAGGGAAATCCGCTCGAGCTCCGCTCGCAACGCAGGAGAAGCTGGCGGCGAGTCCCCCAATCCATCGAGAAACGCCTTGAAGTAAAGCCCGGTGCCACCGCACAGAATCGGTCGTCGACCGCGGCCTTGTATTTCCGCAACCGCTTGCCGGGCCAGTTCACAAAAGTGCGCAGCGTCGAACGATTCCCGTAGTCCGATGATATCGATGAGGTGATGCGGGACACGGTGGCGCTCCGCCGCGGAAGGTTTCGCAGTGCCGATGTCCAGCCCTCGATAGACCTGCATCGAATCGACCGAGATGATTTCACCGCCAAGCCGCCCGGCCAGAAGCAACGCAACCTCCGACTTGCCGACGGCCGTTGGCCCGGCCAACAGCAACGGAGATTGAGGGTCGTCGTCCTCGGGCATGCGGGCCGTCAGGTCTTGGGCTGTGGCCGGGGCAGCTTCCAGTACAACAGGAGTCCGGCGACGAGAATGGCTCCTCCCACCAATTGTGCGGGCGTCGCCACGTCTCCGAAATAGAGCACCGGGTAATCGCCGCGGAACGTCTCCGCAATCGATCGCAATATCGAGTAGCCTATGAGGTAGGCGGCGAATATCTGGCCATCGAATTTTTTCCGACGATGCAGCCAGCCCAGAAAGAACGACAAGCCGAGATTAAACAGCGCGTCATAGATTTGGACCGGATGCACGCCCACTCCCATCGTCGGATGGTCCGCAGGAAAATGGATCGCCCAGGGCAGCGTGGTCGGCCGGCCATAACAGCAGCCATTCATCAGGCAGCCGAACCGCCCGACGAAATAGCCCAAGGCGATGCTCGGCGCGAGCGCATCCGCCACCTTCCATAGCGGAAGCCGGTGTCGGCGGATGTAGAAAACCCCCGCCAGCGTCGCACCGACCAACCCGCCATAGTAAACGAGCCCGCCCTGCTGGACCATGAAAATGTCTGTCCACGGCTTCCCGGCGAAATGTTCGTTCCAGTAAGAAATGACGTAGAGACCGCGGGCCCCGAGGATGGTCCCGAGAATCAGCCAGACGCCGGCATCTGAAATCTTCTCTGGCGCCAGACCGTCCCGGGCCGCTCTGCGCGAGGCGGTCCAGAGGCCGACCAGGAACGCGGCCGCCACCAGCAAGCCGAACCAATGAACCGGGAGCGGCCCAATGTTAAAGGCGACCTTATCCACAAGGCCGCGCAGCGTAGGGGCTGCGCCGAGGAGTGACAAGTTGGACTTGAAGCCGTGGGCGGCGGAGCACGGATGCGCGGTGCAATAACGCTGCGGGTTCGAACGAGAGCAGTCTGTACTCGCAGTGCGCGGGTGTTCACAATTTGATCCGGCGAAAAAATTTCGGCTTGAAAAAATCAAAGTCCTGTCGATAGTCTCGGAGACAGCAGCGGCGCACGGAGCCGAAAAGAGACCGTCCGCAACGCTGGAGTTCTTTGGAAGCTTTCGAGTTTTACCCTGCCATGTTCGTGCTTTAGAAACTGAGTCCTTGAACCGTAGTTAAAACGAACACGGAACCCTAACTTCGCCGGCACACGACAGGCCTTAACTGGAAGTCGAACGCCTCCGATTCGGTTCCACCTTACCAAAGGTTGTTCATGGAATAGTTCTCACACGGCATTACGGTGGGGTTTTTTGTTTCCCGCCCTGTTCAAGAAGTGCTTGGCACGCGTTGCGGTTCCCGCATCGGCCCGACGATGAACCAGTAGGACAGTGTGCTGGCGGCGAGCATCACGGCGGCGACAAAGAAGGCCACCGTGTACGAATTCCCGCTCCATTTGATCACGAGGCCGGTAACCAGCGGTTGGATGATCCCGGCCATATTGCCAACGAAATTGTAAATGCCGACCGCCAGGCCCGTCTCTTTCGGCGGCGTGCAACCTTGCAAGAGCACCAGTTGGTTCGCGGTGGACAGCCCTACCAGGCATCCGCCCGTGATAAGAAGCAGCGCCACGTCTTTGCTCGTCGTGAAGGCGGCCGGGATGATCGAGAGGCCGCTTAGAAAGGCCGCGCTGATAATCGCTTTGCGCGCCCGCGCCGGTTCCCAACCGCGCCGGACGAGTCGATCCGCAACCCAGCCGCCCAAGGGTTGGCAGATGCCAAAAACCAGAAAAGGCAGCGACGCGCGGATGCCCGCTTCAAGAATGTTAACCTTGTGCACATCCACGAAATAGCTGGGTAGCCAGGTGATGAGGAAATACCAATAGTAATCGAAGCAGAAAAAACCGAGCAACACGCCAAGCAAATCCCGGCTGCGCAACAAGCTGCTGAATTCTCGCCAGGAGAATCGCAGCCGTTCCACGCCCGGTCGGGTGTCGCGCATCTGCGCCGGAGAGGCGAGGAACCACGGTATCAGCCAAAGCAGCGCGACGAAGCCAACAACCATGAAAGTCGTGCGCCATCCGAACGCCGTTAACATCAGGCCGATGGTGAGCCCTTCCAGCACGAGTCCTGTCCGCGTGCCCGCGTCGAACAGCCCGGTCGGCAGCCCCCGTTGCGACAAGGGAAAGAACAGGCTCACGATTTTGGTTCCCCCGACGAGATAGATGGATTCGCCGATGCCCAGGAGCATCCGGCAGGCGATGAGCATGCCGACTGTGCCGGCGAAGCCGGTCAGCCCTTGAGCGACGGACCAGATCACGAACGCACCCGCATAAAGCCAGCGCAGGTTGAACCGATCCGCGCACAAGCCGACTGGGATTTGCAAATAGGCATAAGTCCAAAAGAAGGCCGATACCACGAGGCCTTTCTGAGCCGGGTCCAGGTTGAAATCCTTTGCGATCAGTGGCATCGCAAAGTTCAGCGTTTGCCGGTCAAAATAGTTAATCAGCGACGCGGTGAACAGCAGCCACACGATGGTCCAGCGCCGGCGGTTGCTGACGGGAATGGCGACGGATGCAGAGTCCGGGGCAGCCGGTGTGTTGGGCGCGTTCATTGGGTTGGCGACTAGAAGGGCGGCTTGACTCTTAATTCCGCCCCGAGATTTCGCAGTTCATCCTGCAGTTCCGCGTTGATTGGAATTCCTTCCAACCGGCGCTGCTGCTCGGTTTCGTGTTCGATCTCTCCGGGAACAAAGATGCGGGCAACTCCGGGCGCGGTCGGGCACGAGTGCATCAGTTGGATGATGGCCTCCATTCGTTGCTGAAATTCAGCCATCGCCATGAACGCATCGATGCGCAGCGCAGCGCAAGTGTGGGCCACTTGCGACGGGGTTTCGACCTGCTTGTAGAGCGTCCGGACGTGCGTGGAAAAGCCGCCGCCGGACAACACGCCGGTCAATATGTCGATGAGCAGACTCAGCCCGTACCCCTTGTAGCCGCCGAAGGGCTGAATGAGTCCCTGGTGGGCGGCCGCATTCGGATCGTCCGTCGGCACGCCGTCCTTGTCCAATGCCCAGGACGTGGGGATTCGCTTTTTCTCCTGCTGCGCGACGAAAATCTTCCCCCAAGCGACCGCCCCGGTCGCCATGTCCAACACGATGGGGGAAAACCTTCCGGCGGGCACAGCCACGGCCATGGCGTTATTTCCCAATCGGCCTTCCCGTCCGCCGGCGGGCGCCATTGTCGGTCCGGCATTCGTCGCGGCGAAACCAATCATTCCGTGTTCGAGAGCTTGCATCGCGTAGAACGCCGACGCGCCGAAGTGGTTGCTGTTTTTGACGCTCACGACCGCCACTCCGCTTTGCCGCGCCTTGCGGATGGCCAGTTTCATCGCAGCGCTGGCGGCGACTTGCCCGACGCCGTGACGCGCATCGAGCAACGCGGAGGATTCCTGCTCGGCAACGATTCTGGGCCTCGCTTTGGGTTTGAAGCCACTGGCCCGCAATCGGTCTGTGTAGATCTTCAGTCGAATGACCCCGTGCGAATCCACGCCACGAAGATTGGCGAACACGAGATTCTCCGCGGTGAGCTTGGCATTTGGAGACGAAAGACCAAGCTTTCCAAAGCAGGCGCCACAAAACTTCCGAAGCCTTCCGGCGGACACTTTTATTTCGTTCATGCGGTCGGAGAGTGGCTTAGCTTTCGTCTCTCCTACTTGGAATTCACCATCCGAGGCAAGGCTGCGATGCGGGCATCACGCCTCAGGTGACTTTTGCCTCTGGTGCCGGACCGCCAAATTGGTAAGTTGAAGTCATGACACGGGATGACCTGTTCGCCGCGGCCGAGCCTTCGCCTTCCGAATTGGCGCAAAGGCCGGAACCGTTGCACGCGTCGGCCGCCCCGCTCGCCGCGCGCATGAGGCCGCGTTCGCTCGAGGAATTCGCAGGTCAATCCCACATCCTCGCCCCGGGCCAACTGCTCCGTCGCGCCATCGAGGCCGACCGGATCCAATCACTCATCTTCTACGGACCGCCCGGCACGGGCAAAACCTCGCTGGCGCAGATCATCGCCGCGCGGACGAAGAACCGGTTCGAGCGGCTCAGCGGCGTCGAGTCCAACGTGGCCGACATGCGGCGTGTGCTCGCCAGCGCGGCCAATCGCCTGGTGAACACCGGCCAGCCGACCATCCTGTTCGTCGACGAGATCCATCGCTTCAACAAGGCCCAACAGGACGTGCTGCTTCCCGATGTCGAAGCGGGCGCCGTCCGGCTCATCGGCGCCACCACGCACAACCCGTTCTTTTTCGTCAATTCGCCGCTCGTCTCCCGCTCGCAGATCTACGAGCTGCGTCCCCTCACGGAGGACGAATTGCTCGCGTTGCTGCGCCGTGCCCTGGCCGATGCCGAGCGCGGCCTGGGCCATTTGCGCCTCCGCGCCGAGGAAGTTGCGCTGCGCCACCTGGCGCGCGTGGCGGATGGCGACGCGCGAAAAGCACTCAATGCTCTTGAGATTGCCGCGCTAACCACTCCGCCCGGCTCCGATGGCGTCATCCCGATCGACCGCGGCGCCGCCGAACAAAGCATCCAGAAAAAGGCCGTCGTGTATGACGGTGACGGTGACGCGCACTACGACACCATTAGCGCCTTCATCAAGTCCATCCGCGGCAGCGACCCGGATGCCGCGCTTTACTGGCTGGCAAAAATGATCCACGCCGGGGAAGACCCTCGCTTCATCACGCGGCGGCTCGTCATCAGCGCCGCCGAGGATGTGGGACTTGCTGACCCAATGGGGCTCCTGCTGGCCAATGCCGCGCACCAGGCGGCCGAGTTCATTGGCTGGCCAGAGGCTCGAATCCCCATCGCCGAAGCGGCGATCTACCTGGCCACTGCCAACAAGAGCAACAGCGCCTACGTCGCCATTGACGCCGCCCTGGAGGACGTTCGTTCCGGCCGCACACTTGCCGTTCCCGAGCACTTGCGGGACGCCAGTTACAAGGGGGCCAAGCGCCTGGGCCACGGGGAGGGTTACGAATACGCCCATGCCCATCCCGGCCATTTCGTGGCGCAGGACTACCTCGGCGCCGAGCGACGCTTCTACGAACCGACAGAGCAGGGGGCAGAAAAGAAAATCAAAGAACGTCTGGAGCAGTGGCGCGCCCAATTCGCTGAGCTACGAAAGCAGTCGAAATGACCCCGGGTCCCGGCGCATCCAAATCCGACTGGCGGAAGCACTTCCGCGAGCAAATCAGCCGCCTCACGCCAGCCGAGCGCGCCGTCGCCTCCACGCGTCTGCGCGAACGTCTTGCAGACCGGCCCGAGTGGCAACAGGGCCGCACCGTGTTGCTGTTCGCACCCACTCCTGACGAGCCCGACATCCTTCCGCTAGCCCGAGTCGCGGTAACCATCGGGAAGGTCGTCACGTTTCCCCGTTATCGCCCGGATTCCGATTCCTACGAAGCCGCCCGGGTCGCCGACCTTGGCCGCGACCTTGTTCCTGGCCGCTTCGGCATCTTGGAGCCGCGTCCGGAGTGTCCACAATTTCCTCTAATCGAACTGGACTTTTCATTAGTTCCAGGAGTAGGATTCGCGCTTGACGGTGGCCGGCTCGGGCGAGGTCGCGGTTACTTCGACCGCCTTCTGTCGACCATCGCTGGCTTCAAGTGTGGCGTGGCTTTCGATTGCCAGGTCGCGCCTGAATTCGCTCTGGAGCCGCATGACGTCCGTTTAGATTGCATCCTGACGCCGACGCGCTGGCATCTGACAGCAAGCCGCGCACGGTCCTGAAATGAATTTGCTGGATAACCCTGCTGTACTGGGGGTGTCCGCCTTCCTGGGCGGTGCCCTTGTCGGCTATTGGCTGCTTCGATGGAAGGAGCGCAATCTTCGGACAGCCCGCTGCATCGAACGGAAAACCCTTCTCGAAGGCGCGCGGCGCGAAGCCGAGGCCCTCTCGCATGAAGCCCGCGCCAAAGCCAGTGAAGAAGCCCTGAGCCTCCGGCGCGAGACCGAGACTTCCTTCGCCCAGCGCCGCGCCGACCATCACGAAACCGAACGGCGCCTGACGGAACGTGAGGCCCTTATCAACCGCCAGCTCCAAAGTGTGGTCGAAGAAGAACGGGGGCTCCGCGAACAACAGGAATTGTTCCGCCAAAAAAGCGCCGCCCTCGACGTGCAACGCGACGAACTGGCCGAGCTCGCCAAACGCCGCCGCGACGAACTCCAAGCCGTGGCCCATCTAAGCCAGGCTGAAGCCCGCGCCCATTTCCTCAAGGAAATCGAGATGGAATCCCTCCAGGACGCCAGCGCCCTCACACGGCGCATCCTCGAAGAGGCCAAGGCTCGCGCCGAGGAGAAAGCCCGGCGCGTCCTGAGCCTGGCCATCCAGCGTTACGCCGCCGAACACACCTACGAAATCTCGAGCGCCATCGTCGATCTTCCGAACGAAGAGTTGAAAGGCCGCATCATCGGTCGTGAGGGCCGGAATATTCGGTCATTCGAGGCCGCCACCGGCATCACGGTCCTCATCGACGACACCCCGGGCGCGGTTGTTCTCTCCGGATTCGATCCGGTCCGCCGCGAGATTGCCCGTGAGTCCATGCAGCGCCTCATCCTGGACGGCCGCATCCATCCCACGCGCATCGAGGAAGTCGTGAGCAAAGTCGCTCAGGAGATGGACGAGACGGTCACGCGCCTCGGCGAGGAAGCCGTGGCCCGCGCCGGTCTGTCGCCGATGCACCCCGAAGTGGCCCGCACCCTGGGCCGCCTGAGGTTCCGGCACAGCTTCTCCCAAAACGTTCTCGACCACTCCGTCGAAGTCGCCCACCTCATGGGCCTGCTGGCCGCCGAGATGGGCCTCGATGTCACCACCGCCAAACGCGCCGGCCTCCTTCACGACATTGGCAAAGCCGTCAGCCACGAAGTCGAAGGCGCCCATGCCCTCGTTGGCGCGGACCTCATCCGTCGTTGCGGCGAAACAGAGGAAGTCGTCAACGCCGTGGCTAGCCACCACGACGAAGTGCCGCACCACGGCCCGCTCGGCATCCTCGTCGGCGCCGCCGACGCCATCAGCGCCAGCCGCCCGGGGGCCCGCAGCGAAACGATGACCACCTACCTCAAGCGCGTCGAGGACCTCGAAAAGATCGGCCTCTCCTTCGAGGGGGTCGAGAAGTGCTTTGCGGTCCAGGCCGGGCGCGAGTTGCGAGTCCTCGTGCATCCCGAAAAGATCACCGACGATCAGGCCTTTTCCCTCGCTCGCAGCATCTCCCGCAAAGTCGAAGCGAGCTTGCAGTATCCCGGCCAAATCCGCGTCACCGTCGTCCGCGAAACCCGCTGCATCGAGTTCGCGAAGTAGCCCAGTTTTGCCGGAGACATGGTATTACATAATTGGTTTCACGGCCGACCGATCCACTTCCACCAGCATGTGGTTTCGAAACGCCGCTTCAATTGCCAGCAGGTTGCGCTCGAACAGTCCTCGCAGGTCGCGCGTAGAAATGTTTCCCGTTCTTACCAGCAGCAGCTTCCACGGACGCCCTTGCAAGAGGTGGGTGTAGAAAAAATCTGTGTCCTTGGACACGACCACCCTTTGCTCATCAAAGGAGATTTGATTAATTATCCGGTCCTTCGTCGCATTACCTGTTGGCAAATCCAGCGTGTGCGTGGCGTCATGACCGTGTTGCGCCAGCGTCGCGCATAAGCTGCGCGGCAAGTGGGCACCCACGAGGAACCTCATTTCAGCGCCACATGGACACTCTTGGCCGCCAGGATACTGCGAGCGAATTCATGGCAGGCGAGAATATCCTCGCGCTCCAGATCGGGAAACTCCGCCAGCAAATCTTCCGTCGAATCGCCCGCGGCCAAGTATTCCAGGATGGTCTCCACCGGATAACGCAGGCCGCGTACGCACGGCTTCCCGTGGCAAATCTCCGGGTCCACCGTGATGCGAGAAAGCAGGTTTTCGTTCGACATGCGCTCATACTACGCCCTCCGGGCCCCTATGCCAAGCCGCCGTTCATTGCGGGCCGCTGGCCGGCGCCAGCCGGTCCGGCTCCATGCCCTGTTCACTAATACCTGTTCGTGAAGCACCAAGGAATCGGGCGCAAAGACGGCGATGCTCCTCCGACCAGGTCTCCAATTGATGCTGTATCGTACCTGAAATGAGAGGAACCACGCCCCAGTTGCCACCTCCAGTCGCTGGGCGATTTGGATGGAGGAATCCGCCGACATTTTCTCCCAGCGCCGCTTCCTTGCTGTTCGCTCCGCGTCGTCCCCTGTAACCTTTCCCCGAATTTCCTTCTGTAGCGGGTAACACAGCTGAACGCCGACACCTTATGAACACAGTCCGCATTTGCGAACGCTGCCGCGCCCCGCTCGCGGCGGATTCGCCTCAAGGAATCTGTCCCACGTGTCTCCTCACGCTCGGGCTGCAGGATCCGTCTGAAGCGCCCACCACAGTCGCTTCCGGCGCGGAACCCGCATCCGGTGGGATCACACCCGCGCCCACGCATGTGCCGCGGCCCGGCGAGCAATTTGGGGTCTACCAGATCATCCGGTTGCTGGGCTGCGGCGGCATGGGGGAAGTCTTCGAAGCCGAACACGGGCCTTCGGGGCGCCGCGTCGCGCTCAAGGTGATGAGCCGCGCCTTGGCCTCAGAAGCCGATCGCAAGCGGTTCCTCCGCGAAGGCCGACTTGCCGCCAGCGTCAGCCACCCGAACGCCGTCTACATCTTCGGCAGCGAGGAAATCCAGGGCACGCCCGTCATCGCGATGGAACTCGTCGCCGGGGGTACGCTCAAAGATCGACTCAGGAAATCCGGCCCGCTCCCGGTCGCAGAAGCCGTCGAGGCCGCGCTGCACATCATTGACGGGCTCGAAGCCGCCCACACCGCCGGCGTGCTGCATCGCGACATCAAGCCGGCCAATTGTTTCGTCGCTGCGGATGGCGCGGTGAAGGTCGGCGATTTCGGCCTGAGCATCTCGACGCTCGCGCGCGGCGAATCGCTTCTGACGGCCAGCGGTTCGGTGATCGGCACGCCGGCCTATGCATCGCCCGAGCAACTGCGCGGCGAGGAACTCACCATTGCCGCCGATATCTACTCCGTCGGCGCGACGCTTTACCACTTGCTCACCGGCCGCCCGCCCCACGAAACAACCGACTTCGTGAAGCTCATCACCGAAGTCCTCGACAAGGCGCCGCCCGCCCCCAATGAACTCCGGCCCGACGTTCCCGCCGGCCTGGCCAAGGTCATTCTGCGCTGTCTGGCCAAGCTTCGAACGGCACGCTTCCCGAGCTACGCTGCGTTGCGGGAAGCGCTGCTCCCGTTCAGCGCCGCTGCGCCGGCGGCCGCGCCGCTGGGCTTGCGGTTTGTCGCGGGCACGGTGGATGAATTCTGCGCGTGGCTTCCTTCGCTATTGTGGCTCGTGGTGATCGGCCGGGATACGTTCGATGCCGTGATCCTCGAGCGCACTGTGAGATCCGTGCTGATCGCGGCGGGCTTCTACGCCTGGGCCCTCTTCTATTATGCGCTCGCGGAGGGACTCTGGGGGGCTGCCCTGGGCAAAGCGCTCTGTGGCTTGCGTGTCGTGGGGGCCAGTCGCGGCGCTCCCGGCGTCGCGCGGGCGTTTTGCCGTGCGCTCGTGTTTTCTTCCCCTGCGATTTTCGGCGTGGTTGCGGCGGTGCTCATCCATACCCCGGCCAGCTACGCCGCTCTCGAACAAAGCACCGGCTTGACGGCCTACTTGCCTGCCTGGTTCCTGACCTATGTTCCCCTTTGGGTGACGCTTCGGCGCCGCAACGGCTTCGCCGCGCTGCAAGATTTGCTCACGCGCACACGCGTCGTGACCCGGCCCTCGGCGCAGGATCGGCCCAGGCTCTCCCGGGACGTGCCGGCGCCGGATGCTCCTCCTGCCGCCGCGCAGCGAATGGGTCCCTACGAAGTCATTCGCTCTCTCGGCTCCAGCCAAGGGGCGGAACTGCTGTTGGCTCTGGATCCGGCATTGCGCCGGTGCGTTTGGATTTATCGCCTCGCCCCTGGCGCGCCCTCTGTATCTGCCCGGCGGCGCGACTTGAGCCGCCCTGGCCGCCTTCGTTGGTTGAACGGCCATCGCGACGGCACCTCGGCCTGGGACGCCTATGAAGCGCCGGATGGCTCTCCCCTGGTCGAATTGCTCGCCCGCCCGCAACCCTGGGCCGCCGTGCGTTTTTGGCTCTTCGATCTTGCGGCGGAAATCGCCGCCGGAACCAAGGACGAATCCACAGCTGCCCCTCTCGCGCTGGAGCGTATCTGGATTACAAATGCCGGCCGGGCCCTGCTTCTGGATTTTCCGTGCCCAACACAGGGCGCTGCACCGCCTCTGCTTGAGCCCGTGTCATTGTCGGACTTCCCAGCGGTACAGCGATTCCTGCATACGCTGGCTGAACTCGCGCTGCGTGGAATGAAGAATGCCGCCACGCCGCTTGCGTTGCCGTTGCACGCGCGGCCATTCCTCCAAAGCCTCGCGCAGGCTCGATTCGAGAGCCCCGAGTTCCTGCTCGGCAACCTCCAGTCGCTGCTGGACAAACCGGCGCAAGTCGGACGCCAGCGTCGCGCCAGCGCTCTCTTGTTCGCGCCGGCGTGCGCGCTGCTGGCGGGGATCATGCTCGGCGGCGTCATCCATTTTTCGCACAAACGCGCGACGAAAGACTGGCCGGAGGTCCAATTTCCCGGCAGCAGTGAGTTGCGCGCCGAATTGCGCTGCCTGGAATGGATCATCGACGAAAAGGACATTCGACGCGCTTTGCGCATCCACATGGCCACGCAGCACCGTGACCTCATCCTGAATACCAACTTCTGGCTGCATCCCAAAGTCGCGGACGCCCTCGACGCGGATCATCGGCGTCGGGCCGAGGAGGCCGTGAAGCACCATGACGACGTTTCCGAACGCCGCCGCGCCGAAGCCGAGAAGCTCTTCGCGGTCACGCACCGTTTCGTGGCCCAAGGCGAACGGCTGCTGGCCTTCTACGCCGGGGGGGTTCTCTACTGGGTGTTCTTCACACTGGCGGCGCTCATTGACCTGGGCTGCGTTGGCATCCTGGGCCACGACTTCTTCCTGCACATCTTCGGCTTCGCTGTCGTGAAGCGCGACGGCAGCCCGGCCCGCCGACTGCGACTGCTCTGGCGCAATGTGCTGGCGTGGGGGTTCTGCTTCCTGCTCGTGCCTGCGGTGTTCCTCTTTTGGGTGGTCCTAAGCGGCCTGGCGCCAGCCTCCGATGGGACTGCCCTTTTCGGGTTGATCCTTGCCGTGCCGGTGCTCCTCGCCGTCGCCTTCGCCCTGTGGAAACCGGCACGAGGCCTTCAGGACTGGTTGGCGGGAACGGTGCTCGTGTCGCGATGAGCGAAGCCTCAGTAATCAGCAATCAGTCCCGCTGGTCGAAGGTCACGGCGGCCATGTCGGGCTCTGAATAATGAGTAATCCCAAGCCCGGCTAACACGCACCATTCGCCCACGTAACTTCTTCGCTCCTGAGTTGTCTTTGTTTGCGTACGCGATGCGCGTCCCTTAGTGTCCGCGGCTTTGCACGAAATTATGTTTGGTACTGTGAACAATTTCTACCCCCGCAAACCCCCACAGAAGGGCGGCCCCATGATGCCCGAAGCCTCTTCGAGCCCACAGACGTACCGCGCCCAGCCCAACGAGCGCAAGCAAGCCTACTCGAAAGTCTTCCGCTGGCGCCTGCCCGACGGCCAGACGGCCGAGCCGGCCACGGTCGAATTGGTCGGCACGTTTTCCCATTGGCAGCGCGTTCCCATGACGCGTGACAGTGTGCTCGACTCCTGGCACGTCACGGTTCACCACATCCCGGGCAACAAGACGCACCACTATATGATGCTCGTCGACGGCAAGCCCGTTTACGACAAGACGTGCGACGGACTGGCTGTCCCTCACGGGCCGCAAGAGGAACAATTCGCCATTGCCACCGACAGGGGTCCCAGGGTCTTCATGCTGTTCGCGCAGACGAAGTAGGTGCGAGCGGGAACCCGGCGCAGGCAGCTTATCTTCACTCCAAGCGCGTCCATCGCGGCTCCCTCTCCCCTTATTAACCTGGGTTAAAGGGGTGAGAATTCTCCAAACCAAAACTTCGCGCCTTGAACCCTGAACCGCGCTGCCGCGCGTCCAGGCCGACCAGCAGGTCGGCCCTACCGGGGTTCATGGTGATGGGTGAGAACGCCAGAAGTTGTCCTTACGCAACTGAGCTCGTGTTCCCCCTTGGAATTCCCTCTTCCCTGTTGTAGCATCTTCATCTGTCGGGAGTCTGTGGCTCCCGCTGCGATTCGATGAAGCAACGCAAAAGCAAATCAACAGTTCGTGCACCGCGGACCGAGGTCGACAAGGCCGAGCAGGCCGAGTTCATCGAAACGCTGAAGGCCAACCGGCAATTGGTCCCCGAGGGCGAGCCATTGCCACCGGGTGCCACTCATCAAATCGTGACGGACGCTCAAGGCCGCAAGCGCGTAGTCCGCAGGCGGTTTTCCGCGATTTAGCGCCTGCTGGAGCGCGGACAGCCATGCAGCCATGTCCGCGCGGTTTCTGCGATCCATTCGACTTCGGTTTTCGTAGCAGCCGACGTGAGGAGGCTCTGATCTCTCTTCAATCTTCCCGGAAAGAAAGAATGGGCCTTACATCGGCGGCTACGTTTCCCCGGTGGCTTAGTGCAGGCTAGTGCCCGTGCGGCCAACCGCACCCGCATGCTGGACAGGCAAACCTTACCCGCCGCAGCACCTTTCGCCCGCGTTCCGACACGATGGTGTGAGTGGGCTTTCGGTCTTTCCGCGCTCCCGACACAGCGCCCCGTGCGGATCCTCTTTCCCCTCCCATGGCGATGTTGTTCGTCTTCATCAACGTCTCCACGAACGCATGGACCTCGTCCTCGGTGGTGAAAGGATCGGGCATTCCGCTCAGAATTGCGGCGCCCTTGGCCATGGCGCCCACGAGGACCCGTTCCGGCGCCAGGGCCACAACGCCCGCCAATGACTTGCCCAGCTTGCCCAAACTGACTTCCCGGAAAGAGCAGGCCTGAGCGAGCATCTGGCCAGCGATTCGTATCGGCTGCACCAGCAGCCTGGCGGCCAGCGGCAACCCCAGGCGCCGCTTGAGGTCGTTGTGCGTGGTGGGCGAAAGCGTGGCGGCTTTCGCGGCCATCTTGGGAGCGGGGCCGGCGAGGCTGGCATTCGGGGCCAACAGGGCGCTGCTGCCCAGGGCGATGCCGTGCCGGCTGAAAGCATCGTGAATCGCCTGCCGGTTCACGCCGTTGTTCACGGACTCATCCACCAGCGCCATCGTCCGGCCGACCGAGCGGAAAAACCGCGGCATGACGGGCGCCTGGCGCGCCGCCGCCCCGAGCAGCTTCCCCGCAGTCCGCGCCGCGGTCCGTAGTGTTGTGTCGCTGCGCGTCGCGGAGTTGGTGTAGAGCAACCGAATGAGGTCGTAGAAGCACCCGCTAAACACGCGCGCGAAGCTGTGAATCTCCGACGACAAGACGTCCGGGGGTCCAACTCGCGGCAACGTGCTGGGCAGTCGCCACACGAAGTTGTTGCGGGCATGGCGCGGCTTGGCTGCCGGGTGCGTCGCCCCCAACTCCCGCCGGACGCCGTCTGAGAGATCCTCCGCCGTGGCTTCGAGAAAATTCTCCGCGTCCAGGTTCGGCACCGTGCTGCGCAACTTGCTTCGCTGGGACGGATCCCCGAGCGCGGTGAGCAAGGCCATGCAATCTCCGAACGCTTCGTGGAAGGCGCCTGTTTCAATGTAGAGATCGTCCCACAATTCCGGGCGTAACGAGTCGAGCACTGCATGGCCCGCCTCGTGGGCGACCACGTCTGTGCTCGCGCCGGAGAAGGTGGTCTTGCTGCCCGTCGTGAACTCGAAGAAGGCGAGGCTTTGACCATCGTAGTAGGCATTGAGGTCCTCGCCATGGTTGGGCTGCAGATCGAGCTTCTTGGGATTGGCCGAGCGGGCCCAGTTCTTGATCGTTCCGTCGATCCCTTCCCACACGCTCAAGGCGGTCAGGGCTGCTTCGCGGCATTGCCAGAACAGGAACTCCGGAGTGCCCGGGCTGAACACCCCGTTGGTGGGCGGCGGTGGGAACGTGAACCCGGCGCGCGTGGAGGCTCGGTTGCGTCGTGCCGACTTTTGGCGCATGGGAATGGCGCTTTGAGTGAGCGGATCGTTTGGGATGTAGTTGATCGGCATAGTACTTACTTCGCTTTCTGCGTTTCGGCGCGCCCATACGTTGAACTAAACCTGATTTGAATGTTAACTTAGATTGGGCCGTGCGATGAGTCAACCTTGACAATCGAGCGCACGGACGCTTGCAGCCGCATTGGCTATTGACCCGTGCGGGCAATCGCTTACTCTCGCCACACATCAGCCATTAACGAGCAAACGAAACGAAACGGATTTACAAATGCAAAAGAACCCCGCTTCCTCATCGGCCGGCGCTCAATCACGCCGGGATTTCATCAAGACTTCAGCCACGGCCGCCGCGGCGGTCGCCGCCACGGGCTTCCTCAAGACGCCGGTCTACGGGCAGAACACCGCCCCGTCCGCGGGCGTTCTCGGAGCGAATAGCAAGCTGACGGTCGCCTTCGTCGGCGTGGGCGGCCAGGGCCTCAACGCCCATGTCCGCAACGTCACCAAGTACTCCAAGGAGAATAACACCGTGCCGGTGGCGGTGTGCGACGTGTCGAAGCACCGGGTGGAGGAAGCCAAGAAGGTTATCAGCGAAGGGGGCGGCGGACAGGCCGAAGGCTACGAAGACTACCGGGACGTGATGAACCGGAAGGACGTTGACGTCGTGTTCGTCGCGACCGTCGACCACTGGCACACCCGCGTGGCCATTGCGGCATTGGAATCGGGCAAGAACGTCTACGTCGAGAAACCCATGACTCGCTACCTTGGCGAGGCGTTTCAGATTTATGACACGGTCAAGCGCACGGGCAAGAAGCTCCAGGTTGGTTCGCAGGGTTGCTCGGATCTCAAGTGGCACAAGGCCGCCGAACTCATTCGCGCCGATCGCATCGGCAAGCTGGTCATGTGCCAGGGTTCCTACATGCGCAATGCGCCCAAGGGCGAGTGGAATTACAAGAAGCAGGAGTGGGCCACCCCGGAGGACATCAATTGGAAGGCCTGGCTTGGCGACCAAATCAAGACCCAGAAGGGCTTCGACGTCGACGACTATTTCCGCTGGAGAAAGTATCAGCCCTATTGCTCGGGCCTGCTGGGCGATCTCTTTCCGCACAAGCTGCACCCGTACATGCTCGCCACGGGCAACCCGGAGTTCCCCAAGCGCGTTTCCGCCGTCGGGAGCAAGCCCGTTCATACGGACAAGAACACGCCGGACACCCGCGAGCGGGACGTGCCGGAAATTATTCAGATGATCGCCGAATTCCCGAGCAGCATGGTGATGCACATCACGAGCAGCACGGTCAACGAGTTCGGCACCCAGGAAGTCATTCGCGGTCACAAGGCGAACCTCTTCATGGCCGGGAACAAAGTGGAACTGCAACCGGAGAAAGCCTTCGCCGAGGAAATCGATGCCTACACGAGCGAGGCGTTTGCGAAGGAAGAGGTGCCGCCCCACCACAAGAACTTCTTCGATTCCATCCGGGCCAACAAGGAGCCCAACTGTGGCATCGAGTTGGCCATTCGCGTCCAAACCGTCATCTCGCTGGCCGAGCAAAGCGAGCGCATGAGCATCATGTGCCTCTTCGACGAGAAGACCCGCAAGATCACCGACGGCTCCGGCCGCGAAATCCAGCCGATGACCTACGGCTCGATTAAGCCGAGCTGATCCCAGCTTCCCAAAGCGCCGTTCCGCCGGGCGGAACGGCGCGGCTTTGTTCGCGGGCACGCGGGTGAGAGCGCGTCTGTCGTCCCCGGCCGGAAATGGCGTGCGCGTCCCGGATTGGACTTCGCTTTCACACGTTGCTTCGATCGGATGCCGGACCTCCGCCAACCCCTCACCCTCGCCCGCCAGGCGATGGCGACACGTTTCGAGATCGCGCTGAACGGGGACAACCCGGTCTCGCTCCGCGCTGCGGGCGAGGAGGCGTTCGACGAAATCGAACGCATCGAGGCTCGTCTCAGCCTTTACCGGCCCACGAGCGAAATCGCCCATGTCAACGCCCGCGCCGCGCGCGAGCCCGTGCGCGTTTCGCCGGACACGTTCCGGCTCCTGGAACAGGCTGCACGCTTGAGCGCGGAAACGGGCGGCGCGTTCGACATCACCATCGGACCACTTATGCGTTGCTGGGGATTCGTGGACGGCGCTGGGCAGGTGCCCACGCCCGAAGCCCTCGCCGAAGCCCGCGAAAAAGCCGGCATGCGCCTCGTCGAACTCGACGCCAGCCGGTCCACTGTCCGCTTTGCCCGCGAGGGCGTGATGCTCGACCTCGGTGCCATAGGCAAAGGTTACGCTGTGGGAATTGCCGCGGAGCTGCTTCGCGAAGCCGGCGTCACCAGCGCACTGATCCACGGTGGCACCAGTTCGGTCTATGCGATCGGTCACCCGCCTGAAGCCGGCGCGTGGAAGATCGCCATCGAGCGCCCGCACGAGAGCAGGACAGGCTTCCAGCCTGTCCCCGGGGCTTCCAGCCCCAGTCGCCTCCGCGGGCAGGATGCCCGCGGGGACAGCCTGGAAGGCCGTCCTACTGCTGAGGAACAGGAAGCGATCGGCACGCTTCTCGCGGTCATCCCGTTGCGCGATGAAGCCCTCTCCGTCTCGGCCGTTTGGGGCAAATTCTTCGAGAAGGGGGGCAGGGACTATGGGCACGTCATCGACCCACGAACCGGCCAGCCCACAGATTCCGCCTTGCTCGCGGCCGTCGCTCTGCCCGACGCCACCGAAACCGACGCGCTATCGACCGCGCTGCTCACGCTGGGTGGGGCCGGCGTGAATGTCATCTCCCGGCTTCGGCCGCAAGGCCGCGTGCTTGCCGCCTGGAGCCGCGGGGACGAACTGGAATTCGGGTCGTGCGGGATTGACATCGCGGCTCGTTGACCCAGCTCCAGCCCGTGCGGCTTCAGGCCCTCTCGATTCCTGACGATCATCGTGGAAGAAATCGGCGCGCTGTCGGAGGAACAACTCCGTTGCGCAACCTCCGCTCGCCGACTAACGTACTTTGCAATGTCTGTTGCTGACCGAGACTACATGCGTGACAAGCGGCCGTGGCGGATTCCGTCCGTATCGGTCGTGTTAATGGTCGTTCTGACTGTCGCGTTCGCCTTTCAATGCATCAACGATGTGTACGTAAACGCGGTTGTGGAGCACCAGTTGGCGCTCACACCCGACGCGTTGAAGAAGGGCTTTGTCTGGCAACTGCTCACGTTTCAGTTCCTTCACGTCTCCTTAGGGCATCTGATTGGAAACCTGCTCGGACTTTGGTTTTTTGGGCGCCCTGTTGAACACTTCCTTGGCAGGTCACGATACTTGCTGGCCTATTTTGGTTCAGGCGTCGCCGGCGGACTCCTCCAAGGCGTCCTAATGATTCTGTTCCCGGGGCACTTTGGGAGGTTTGTCTTTGGTGCATCGGCCGGAGTGATGGGTGTCTTCGCCATTTTCGCCAGGCTCGAGTCGCACTCCGAGATTCGTTGGAACTTCATCTTCCCGATTCGCGCCGACGTGCTGCTATGGATCACGGCTGCGATCTCCCTTTTCTTCACGCTTGTCCCGTCTTTTCGCGGTGGCTGTGTTGCTCACGCGGCTCACTTGGGCGGCATCCTCTTCGGGTTGGCTTTCCTGAAGCTGAAGTGGCACCAGGATTTTCGGCCGCTGCCGTGGGTCGAGTGGTACGAACAGTTCAAGAATCGCCGCCGCATGAGGCCCATCGTCAAAGTCCGTTTTCCCCGGGGCCACTCCTGGGAACCCAATGCGGCCCCGCCGGCCACGAAGGAGGACGCCGACTTCATGAGCAAGGAAGTCGACCCCATCCTGGAAAAGATTTCCGCCCACGGCATCCACAGCCTTACCGAACGCGAAAAGGAGATTTTGGCGAAGGCGCAATCCCGATTGGGGAAGCCGTGAGTTGGCCGCTCGGCCCTTGCAAACCTGTAACCCTGTAACTGCCAAACGCGCCCTCATGCACATCGAACTTCGCAAAACGTTCCAATTCGAGGCCGCCCATCTCCTGCCGCACCTGCCCAAGTCGCACAAGTGCCGGCGCCTCCATGGACACAGCTTCTATGTCGAAGTGGTCGTCGCCGGCGAGTGCGACCCCAAACTGGGCTGGCTCATGGATTACGCGGACATCTCCGCCGCGTTCCGGCCGCTTTGGGAAAAGCTCGACCATCGTTACCTCAACGGAATTCCGGGCCTCGAGAACCCCACCAGCGAAGTCATTGCCATTTGGATTTGGACGCGCCTGAAGCCAAAGTTGCCGTTGCTCACGGAAATCGTTGTCGCTGAAACCTGCCAGTCACGGTGCGTCTATCGGGGATGAAGTCTCGGCTCTGCGCGCCTTGACCCATGCGAATCGAGCGGACAGCGATCCATACGCGGATCTGTCCTGGAGCATTGTCCCGGAACGAAGACCCTCCGTTTCTCCGTTACCTCCTGTTCGTTCCGTTTCCTGGAGTCGGGGGCGTCGTTTCGTTGGTGGACCTCCTGCCCCTCTCCATGGAACGCCGGTAGGGCCGACCTGCTGGTCGGCCTGGACGCGCGGCAGCGCGTCCCTACCGCGGTTAGGGGTTCAAGGCGCGAAGTTTTGGTTGGGAGAATTCTCACCCGGCGCCTTTTCCCCGTGGGGAAGAGGGAAGTCTGCACCTTGACCGGGCGGATTCGAGGTGGCTACGCTCACCGCAATCTATGAGGAACTTGATTTCGCGCGGTGCGCGTACCGTGGTGCTGACGTGGTTCATCCCGGCTTACATTCAAGCCGCGCCCATCCCTCCAGCCAGTGCCGAGGCATTCATTACCCAAGCCGAGGCGGAACTTGCCGCTTATTCCGTGCTCTCCGGCCGTGCGGAGTGGGTCAACGCCACCTATCTGACCGATGACACGGACGCGCTCGCCGCGGAGTTTGGCGCCCGCGGAACGGAGATGCGAGTCCGGTTCGCGAAAGGCGCGGCGAAATTCGATAGTGCCAAAGGCTTGTCCGCAGACACCCGGCGGAAGCTCGATTTCCTAAAACTGGGAATCGTTTTGCCGGCACCGGACAAACCGGGCGCTGCCGATGAACTCAACACCATCGCCACCCGCCTCCAGTCGCGATACGGCAAGGGGAAGGGGACGCTCGACGGCAAGCCGATCAACGGGTCCGACATCGAGGATGCCATGGGCAAGGAGCGCGATCCGGTCAAGCTGAAGGAGATGTGGACCAGCTGGCACGACAACGTTGGCGCGCCGATGCGCGACGATTATGCACGGCTGGTGGAGATCGCCAACGAAGGCGCGAAGGAGTTGGGTTACGCCGACGTGGGCGCGCTGTGGCGCTCGGGCTATGACATGCACCCCGACGAATTCGCCCGCGAGATGGACCGGCTCTGGTTGCAGGTCAAGCCGCTCTACGACCAGTTGCACTGTTACGTGCGGGCCAAACTGCATGAACACTATGGCGCGGCCGTGCAGCCGGCCACGGGCCCGATTCGCGCCGACCTCCTGGGCAACATGTGGGCGCAGAGGTGGGCCAACATCTACGACCTCGTGGCGCCCAAAGGGACAGGGGACGTCGGATACAACCTCACGGACTTGCTCGTTGCGAAGGGCTACGACCCAATCAAGATGGTGAAGGCCGGCGAGGGCTTCTATACATCACTCGGTTTGCCGGCCTTGCCCGCCACATTTTGGGAACGCTCCCAATTCGTGAAGCCGCGCGACCGCGAAGTCGTCTGCCATGCCTCGGCCTGGGACATCGACAACAAAGACGATCTCCGCATCAAGATGTGCATCAAGATTAACGATGACGACTTCGTCACCATCCATCACGAACTGGGCCACAACTATTATCAGCGCGCCTATAACCAGCAGCCCTATCTTTACCTGAACGGCGCCCACGATGGGTTTCACGAGGCGATCGGCGATTTCATCGCGCTGTCGACCACGCCCGAGTACCTGGTGCAGATTGGGCTGCTCGAAGCGTCCAAGGTGCCGAGCGCGGACAAGGACATCGGCCTGCTGCTGCGGCAGGCGCTGGACAAGGTGGCGTTCCTGCCGTTCGGCCTGCAGATGGACAAGTGGCGGTGGGGCGTTTTCAGCGGAGCGACGAAGCCCGGTCAATATGAGTCGGAATGGAATGCCTTGCGTCTGCGTTACCAGGGAATTACACCGCCGACGGAGCGAGCTGCCACGGCGTTCGATCCCGGTGCGAAGTATCACATTCCCGGCAACACGCCTTATGCGCGCTACTTCCTGGCGGCCATTCTCCAATTCCAATTCTACAAGTCTGCCGCCGACCAGATGGGCTGGAAGGGCCCGCTGCATCGCTGTTCGTTCTATGGCAACAAGGCGGTGGGCGAACGGTTGAACAAGATGCTGGCCATGGGTTCCTCGAAGCCCTGGCCCGATGCGCTGGAAGCCTTCACCGGCAGCCGGAAGATGGATGGCTCCGCCATGATTGCGTATTTCCGGCCGTTGATGGCGTGGCTGGAGGAGCAGAACAAAGGCCGCCAATGCGGGTGGTGAGTGGAAGAATTAACTCGCACAGCTAATGAGCCCCATGGAAAGCCCCGTACTTTGGACGCGCAATGGGACTATGAACCGCGCTCGGAGCGCCGAGCTTCCGCCCGGCGCGAACTTGATGAGATTCAACGAGCCGAGCAGGAGCTTGGCGCTCCGGTTCATGGAGAGGCTCGTGATCCTGGCCGTCTGGGGTCTGGCCGGACTGGTTTGCGCTCCGCCGGCATCCGGCGCCACCGTGTTGCAATCCTTCGACCATCTGTTCCAAGGCGATGATCCCAGCGAAGTCTTCCAGTTCAACCTGAATTACGATCCGGCCGCGCCCACGACGGTACGGTTCAAAGGGTTCGTCGAAAACCTGGATCCATTCTACGAGACCGGAGCGCGTTTTCTGTTTGCCTGGGGACGCAGCGATGGGAGTTGGGATGGCGCCGCCCTTTTTCCCGATGGCTCCGGTAACCTTGTGGGTATCCGATTCCCTGCCGCGGACACGGTGCAAGGGCCCGTGCGAGTGCCGCTCGATTTTCAGGCGAGGCTCGAATATGCGCCCGCGTGGCTGCGATTTGATGTCGAAGGCCTGGGCTGCTGCGATAACTTCCGCCTGGTTGGCCCGCTGACCATCGAACCCACGGTGGAGCCGCAGTTGCGCATCTTCCACTTGAGCACCACGGCGGCACGAATCACATGGTCGACGAATTTCGCCGGCTTCACGCTGGAGTACGCGACGAACTTGTCACCGACGAACTGGGTCGCTGCCACCAACAGCGTCAGCCCGGTGGACACTACGTTCACGGTTACTGTCCAGACCGATGAAACGTTCCGTGCGTTTCGGCTTCGCAAGCCGTGACACCTCGGCGTCGAATTCTTCCATCCCTTTCAGCATGCAGGCATGGCTCAAGGATTCGTTCGTTAGTCCGTAACACGCGTTATGCCGATATTCACGCGTCGCAAACTCCAGGACGTCGTGCCCCATCCGCGATACGGAAGCGAAGTAGTGTCCTCGGGCTTCAGGGTGCCGCTCTACAAGCTCTGGCTGTGGCTTGCTGCGACGTGCTGGCGCCATGCGGGCGGCAAAGTTTTCCCAAGGTCGGCCATTCCGGCAAATGTAGCTCGACAGAATTACACAGTCTTCCCGCGGCGCTACTATGTGGACACACTCAAACAGTGTCGCACGTGCCAGCGCCCATTCATCTTTTTCGCGCGCGAGCAACAATACTGGTTTGAGGAGTTGGGATTCTTTGTCGATGCCGACTGTGTCCACTGCGTCGAGTGCCGAAAATCCGAGCAACAGATTCGCCAGACCTTGAAGCGTTACTCGCAAGCGGCGGGCCGGGGGGACCTTGACGATGAGGCCTTGGCGACACTGATCGAAGATGCGGTGTTTCTGTTTGAGGCAGGCGTCCTGCGGGACGAGCAGCGAATCCGACGACTCCGCAATCTGGCGCGGAAGCGCATTCCGGCCAGCCCGGTAACCGCCAGGATTGACGCGGTCATCGGAGAACTGGAAAGTCGAAACCATGAAACGACCTAAACTCTCGCTCGGGCTCTAATTCGCGTGAGTGCTGACAAAGGAATAAAGCATTGGCGCACGAAGCACCGACGAACGCTCGTTCAGGACCAGTGGCTCTCGCTTCACGCGGATGAATGCGAGCTGCCGAATGGCACAGTGCTCTCCCCGTTCTACGTCCTCGAGGAAAAGGAGTGGGTTCATGTCGTCGCTTTGAATTCGGGCGGCCAAGTGCTGTTGACTCGACAGTATCGCCACGCCGCAGGGCTTGTTTGTACGGAATTGCCTTGCGGCGCCGTCGAAGCCGGCGAGGCTCCCCTGGAGGCGGCAAAACGGGAATTGCGGGAGGAAACAGGGCACACTGCGGAGGAGTGGACCCCAATCGCCGCGCTATTTGCCAATCCTGCCCGTCAAACAAACCGCGTTCACTGTTTCCTCGCGCGCGGCCTGAACCGAGTTGGGCGCCAGGCCTTGGACGACTCGGAGGATATCGCGTTCGAATTCGTGCCGCGGGCCGAAGTGATGCGGCAAATTCAGAAGGGTGACTTCTGTCAGGCTTTGCACGTGGCTACTTATCTCCTGACCATGGCGGCGCTTCAGGGCGCCAGCGGCTCGCGGACATGATCACGGGGCTTAATCACCTGACTTTGGCCGTGAGCGACCTCGAGCGCTCCGTCATGTTCTACTCGAACCTGCTCGGCTTTTCGATTCGGATGCGCGGGGAAACGTCGGCTTATCTCGAAGCGGGCACACTCTGGCTGGCGTTGGTCCAGGACGCCGCGGTCCGGCGTGGTCCGTTGGCGGAGTATTCGCATTCCGCATTCAGCGTCGCTCGAGCCGAGTTGCCACGGCTTGCGGAAAGACTCGCGGCCGCAGGCGTGTCGTGCTGGCAGGAATCCGCCGGCGGAGATTCATTCTACTTTGTCGATCCGGATGGCCACAAGCTGGAGTTGCACTCCGGCGACTTGCGCAGCCGGCTCGCGGCTCGGGCAACGCAATCCACCTCCGAAGGGGCTTTCCCTGGACCGTGAAGTTTGGGTGCCGCTGGCAGCCGAGCGAGCGGGCGCAATTGGCACTGCCACCAGACTACGGCACGCGCGCAAGCCTCGTAGCGCAGATTTTCAATCTGCCGTATCGCCGAATTCCATTCGGCAGACGTCCCCAAGGCCATGCGCTCCGAACTGTCTACGGATGGCGGATTGAAAATCCGCGATACGGCAGAGTCCAACTCTGCGCTACGGTCGCGGTGCGAAAAGGCGAGACACTGCCTACCTGGTGGTACTTGCAGCTACGCCCCCGAGCGAGCTGGAGTGGAAACTTCAGCTTGCAAGAGAGCCTCACAATGGGAGGCTGTGCAGCGGATTGAGATAGAGAAATGATCGTTCCCAATTCTTCACAACGAATCGGAGTCTTCGCTTCCTTGGCGTTCGCCTTGGGGATCCTGGCTATAGTCGCGCAGGACAAGCAGCCCACGCCAGCGGAGCAATACCAGGCGCTTCTCAAAGCGAACATCCCGATTGAGAAGTTCGTGGAACTGGCCGAGCAGTACCCGAAAGACCCGGTCGCGCTGGACGCACTCCTCCAAGCCGTTTCCATCGTCAACGGGTCCATCTTTCCTGAAGGCAGCAAAGGCAGCGCAGGGGAGAGGGCGCTGGCGCTCCTGGTCCGCGACCATGTCCGCAGCGACAAGCTCGGCAAGGTCTGCCAGCAGGTCCTGTTCGGTTTCCACAAGAGCCATGAGGATTTCCTGCGCGCGGTCCTGGAAAAGAATCCGCACGCGGAAGTCCAGGGCCTGGCCTGTTTGTCGCTGGCGGAGTATTTGAACAACCGGCGGCACCGGCTGGAACTGTTGCCGGGTCAACCGGAGTTGCTCGAGCGTTACAATCGCGTGTTCGGCAAGGAGTACATAGAGCAGTTGCAGCGGCAGGATCTCGCGGCGGTTGTCAAAGAAGCGGAAACGCTGTTCGAGCGGGCCGCCGAAGAATACGGCGACGTGAAAATCCCGGTCACGTATTACGGGTCTGGCGGCACCATCCGCGAAAAGGCCGAGGGAGAACTGTTCCAGATTCGCAACCTGGCTGTCGGGAAGGTGGCGCCGGACATCGAAGGTGAGGACCAGGACGGCAGGCATTTCAAGTTGAGCGATTACCGGGGCAAGGTGGTCCTGCTCGACATCTGGTATCGCTTGTGACGGACGTGAATGGCCCAGTGGCCTCACGAGCGGTCGCTCGTGAAAAACTTGAAGGACAAACCGTTTGCCCTCCTCGGCGTCCACCTCAATTACAGCGGCGATGACGCGAGCGTGGTCAAACGCGTGATGGTCAAGGAGCAGTTGAACTGGCGGACTTTTGTTGACAAGGGGGCCATCGCGGACAAGTGGAAGCCCGCCGGCACACCTTCCTTCTACATCCTCGATGCGAAGGGTGTGATCCGATACAAGTGGGCCGGCGCTCCCGCAGCAAAAGCCATCGACGAGGCTTTGGAGAAGGTGATCCAGGAGAAGGAGAAGGAGGCGAAACAATGAAATGAAGACTTCCACTCGCATCTTCTGGCCGCGGGGTCGCTTCGTGGTGAGCATTTTCGGCGGTTGAGTCAGCGACTAAGTAGCCGAGATATGGGGATGGAACCTCGCGTTTCCGGAATTCGATTGACTCTATGAGCAACCCGCTACAACTCATCTCCCTCGCCCTCCTGCTGCTTATCGCACCCGCTGCCCATTGCGCAGAGTCGGTCGCCAAACAATTCTTGCGCTGCGTCTACGGTGCCGACGGCATTGAACTTACCAACATCTGCCACCCCTCGGACGATTTATGGATGCTGCGCGGCGGCGCGAACACGAACGCGCAGGCGGCCCTCAATCGCTTGCAGTTGGAGGCCAAAGGCACGGGGGTCGTGTCGGGAGTCTTCGGGACCGACATTTACTTCATCGAGTTGCGGGACGGTCGCGTGGACCCGGCGTTCAACCTCGACGGCGTCTATGCGTTGCATCGGCAGTTGGTGCTGCGCTTCCTTTATGCTGCCTTGTCCCGGGACCAGACTGCGCTGGGCCGCATGGCCACCGACGCCAGCAAGCTCCAAATCGTGGGTCCGAAGGCCGCGCCAGGCGACATGGACCAATACGGTTCCATCCTTGAAATGGTGCCGGTGGTTCGCGCCAGCAAGCCAGCGGACGATGCCAAAAGCCGAACCGTCACGTACCGCGTGCCGCTCGGGGAGGCCGGGCTGTCCCTCAAGTTGGTCAAAGAGGGCAGCACTTGGAAAGTCGATGCCTCCAAGCCAGTTCGGGTGCCGTTGGAGTTTTTCTTTCGCTGAGCCATGATCGTAACAAACAGAAAGCGTGATTTTTCGCCTGGGATGAGCAGATTCTCGCTCGTTTCGCCCGTTTCGCTCGTTTGGCGCTAACACGTCACGGCCCTTTTGTGCATCGTCGGTCCAATGAGCAACAGTTGTTGTGCGCTGCGGGCCGGACTTCAGGCAGGTCAGTGCCTGACCAAGGATTTCAAGGATTCCACGTTGGGAACCTGCTGCCGCAAGTTCTTCCGTTCATCCATGCA
>Ga0134127_10000073_pt1 | contig 137446 bp, 125 predicted proteins | sample KB31753_FD_96459 | JGI IMG/M metagenome (GOLD analysis project Ga0134127, IMG submission 96459) | Terrestrial soil microbial communities with excess Nitrogen fertilizer from Kellogg Biological Station, Michigan, USA - KB3-175-3 | ecosystem: Environmental > Terrestrial > Soil > Unclassified ...
CCGGATCTCTTTACCGGCGATCGCCGCCTCTATCTCGTCGTCGAGAAGATCCTGGGGCTCGACGAGTGGCTGCCGGCCTGGCCGGTGGAAGGAACGACCGGGTACGAGTTCATCGTGCGCGTGAACGGCCTGTTCGTGGACGTCCGCCACGAGCGTGCGGTCAACGAGGCGTTCGAGCGCTTCACCCGCCTGCGTGCGCCGTTCCGCGAATTCGCCTACCGCAGCAAGCAGCTCGTGCTGCGGATGAGCATGGCGAGCGAGCTGCAGGTGCTCGCCCACGGCCTCAACCGCTTCTCCGAGCGCAACCGTCACTTCCGCGACTTCACCCTGAACCTGCTCGTCTACGCGATGCGCGAGATCATCGCCGCGTTCCCCGTCTACCGGACCTACGTGAACGGGCGCGAGCCGGACGTGAGCGCGCACGATCGCCGCTACATCGAGCACGCGGTCAGCGAGGCGAAGCGGCGGAACGCCCGCCACCCCGGGGTGGTGTTCGATTTCATCCGCGGGCTGCTGCTGAAGAAGGCGGACTACATCCCCGAGGAGGAGCGCGGCGAACACCTGAAGTTCGTTAGCAAGTTCCAGCAGGTGACGAGCCCGGTCACGGCGAAGGGCATCGAGGACACCGCGCTCTACATCTACAACCGGCTGGTCTCCCTCAACGAGGTGGGCGGCGAGCCCGACAAGTTCGGCGTCACCGCCGACGCCCTGCACGGCTGGCTGGCGGAACGGGCGACGCGGTGGCCGCACAGCCTGTCGGCCTCGTCCACGCACGACACGAAGCGGAGCGAGGACGTCCGCGCGCGCATCAACATCCTGTCAGAGCTGCCCGCCGACTGGCGGCAGGCGACGGGACGGTGGGCGCGGATGAACCGCAAGGCGCGCGTCACCATCGACGGTGAGTCGTACCCGAGCCGCAACGAGGAGTACCTGCTCTACCAGACGCTGGTCGGGACCTGGCCGGCGCGTCCGATGACCTCGGACGGCGAGCGCGAGTACCGGGAGCGGATCGGCGGCTACATGCTGAAGACCATGCGCGAAGCGAAGGTCTTCACGAGCTGGCTCAATCCGAGCGAGCCGCACGAACAGGCGATGGCGCGGTTCGTCGAGATGATTCTCTCCCCCTCCAACATCGCGTTCCGCCGCGACTTCATCGAGTTCGCCGCGCGCGTCGCCCGCCACGGCGTCTACAACTCGCTGGCGCAGCTCGCCATCAAGATCGGCGCGCCCGGCGTGCCCGACTTCTACCAGGGGACGGAGCTGTGGGACTTCAGCCTCGTCGACCCCGACAACCGGCGGCCGGTGGACTACACGAGGCGCCGCGAGCTGCTCGACGCGCTGCCGGAGCGGGGCAGCCCCGAGCCGTCGCTCGTGTCGGAGCTGCTGGCGCATCCGGAAGACGATCGCCTGAAGCTGTTCGCGACGGCGACGATGCTGCGGGCGCGCCGGGCGGCGCACGACGTGTTCCGGTGCGGCGCGTATGAACCGCTGGCGGTCGACGGCAGCGCGCGCGAACACCTGTTCGCCTTCGCGCGTATCCTCGGGCAGCGGCAGGCCATCGTCGCTGTCCCGCGGCTGGTCGCGACGCTCAGGCCGGACGGCGAGGCGCCGATTGGCGACACGTGGCGCGACACACGCATTGCCGTCCCGGACGCCGCGCCGCGCTGCTATCGGCAGGCGTTCACGGGCGCCTGCGCGAGCGTGATCGAGGACGGCGGCCGCCGCTGGATCCGCGCCGCCGACGCGTTCGCGCATTTCCCTATCGCTTTCCTGGAGGCGGCGTAAGCGATGGGATGGACGATCATCGCGGTCGGCTTCATCACCTGGTTCGTCCTGGTGCTGTTCTTCACGCCGCGGATCGACTACAAGGTGTCGCACCCGCTGCGGCCCGACAGCGACGAATTCCTGCACGTCATCCAGGCCACGTGCCAGGCCGCGATTTACCGCGGGAACAAGGTCGACATCCTCACCAACGGCGCCCAGTTCTATCCCGCCATGCGCGACGCGATCCTCGCCGCCCAGTCCTCCGTGAACATGGAGGCCTACATCTTCAAGAACGGCGAGGCCGCGCGCATGCTGATCGACGCGATGATGGACCGCGCGCGCGCGGGCGTGGAGGTGCGCCTGACGCTCGACGCCGTCGGCAGCTTTCGCATCGCCTTCGCGGGCGCGCTGCGGCGGATGCGGGACGCCGGCTGCAAGGTGCAGTTCTACCAGCGGATCACCTGGTACCGGTTTCACCGGCTCAACAACCGCACGCACCGCGAGCTGCTGGTCATCGATGGCCGCGTGGCGTTCACCGGCGGAGCGGGGGTCGCCGACCAGTGGCTGAAGCCGCGCGGCCGCCACCGGGCGTGGCGCGACACCATGGCGCGCATCGAGGGCCCGATCGTCGCCGCGCTGCAGGGCGTCTTCGCCGAGAACTGGCTCGAGTGCTGCGGCGAGATCCTCACGGCGCCGCGCCACTGGCCGGAGCTGCGCCACGCCGACGGCGCCGAGGCGATGCTGGTCAAGAGCTCGCCCTCCGACCGCGCGACCGCGTCGCGCTTGGTCTTCCAGATGCTCGTCGAAGGGGCGGTCAGCTGCATCGACATCCAGACGCCGTACTTCCTGCCCGATCGATCCTTCCGCCGCGCGCTGGTGCGCGCCGCGCAGCGCGGGATCCGCGTGCGCGCGATCGTGCCCGGGAGATATTGCGACCAGCGGCTGGTGCGGCTGGCGAGCCGGCGCATGTATCGCGAGCTGCTGACCGGCGGCGTGCGCCTGTTCGAGTACCGCCCGGCGATGACGCACGTGAAGGCCATGATGGTCGACGGCGCGTGGGCGGTCATCGGCACCACAAATGTGGACAACCGTTCCTTCGAGCACAACGACGAAGTGAACGTGGCGTTCCGCGAGGTGGAGGTCGCCGGGCGCCTTCGGCGTGATTTCGAATCCGACCTGGCGGCATCCGACGAGATCACGCTCGAAGACTTCGGGAAACGGCCGGCGCTCGAGAAGCTGGTTGAGCCGGTCTGCTGGATTCTCGAGCGCCAGCAGTAGTCGGGAGGGGTGCACTGGGTGGGTGGTACGCGAGTTGCTGAGTAGCGCCCCAGAGGTTGATTACGTGGCTCGAAACATCGTTCGCTCCATCGTCCTGATACTCCCGCTCGTCGCGCTGACCGGCAGCGTAGGTTCTGCGAAAGACAACGTGGAAATCAGATTGACCGGCCGTTTCTTCGCCGAACCGGCGACCGTGCAGCTTGTCGTCGCGGTCGAGCCGAACGCGGAGAACCGCACGCTCCGGGTGGAAGCGGATGGTGACAACATGTTCTGCGCGACCGAGATCCAGCTTCAGGGCGCGCGCGAGCAGCGCCTGCACACGGTGGAGTTCAAGAACCTCTCAGCCGGCGGTTACACGCTGCGCGCCCAGGTGATGTCGAACAGCAACGTGCGCTCGCAGGCCGAGCAGGAAATCATGGTCGCCGGCGACGGAGCCGAGACCGGCGGCTGGTAAGGTCCAAGATCCAAGCTCCAAGTTCCAAGCTCCAAGAAGCTCCGGTTACAAAAAGGTTCCAATACGTCTCAGTTTGGAGCTTCACCTGTTGGAGCTTGGAACTTGGAGCTTCAGTGAGATTTGTCGATCGCGGCGGTCCATTCCGCGATCTGTTCCGGCGTCATCGAGCCGCGCGGCCCGAGGCGCGCATCCTCGTAGCCCCAGTCGTCGATATCCACCAGATACTGTCCGCGTGAGAGCAGCGTGCCCTGGCAGACCTTGCTGTCGCGCGTCGGCACGTCGAGCTCCGCCTGGACGCGGTTCATCAGCTCTCGAATGAGCGCCGACGGCACGAGCGAGCGTTCGCCGGGGTAGATGAATCCGAACAGCACGAGGTGGCTGAGAAGCACGCGCCAGTGCGGTCCGAAGCGGCGCACCAGGCGGTCCCAGTTCACGAGCCCCGCGCAGTGGCGCAGCAGGTGCGCGACGTCGGCGCCGTCGTAGCGCTCGCGCTCCATGATCAGCGACTTGGTCCAGATCATCTCCTCCGCGGGCACCAGCTTCACCGGCGTGGCGAGGACGGTCTCGTCGACCGCGTGCGCGAACCACTCGTCGTCAACCTCCGCGACGCCGTTGCCCGAGCTGAAGATGACGTCGATGAACTTCTCGCCGTGATGCGCCTTGGCGAGCCAGTGGTGGAACGCGATCTCGGTCTTGAAGCCGCAGCGCGTCAGCACGTCGAGCACGCGGCGGACGTCGCGCGGCCGCACGAAGATGTCGAAATCCTTCGTCGTCCGGCAGATCCCGGCGTAGTACTGGAACGCGTAGGTCCCGCCGACCAGATACGGGACGCCGCAGCGGTTCAGCATCTCGAGTGCGTCGCGGTACAGCTGCGCCGTCGCCGGCGACGTCAGCAGTGGCACGTCCGTATCGATCACGCGTCTGGCCGTGCAGGATTCACGCCGATTTTACGAGCGGTTTCCGCCGCGGCTCTGCTGCGGCGCCGCCGGCGGCGGCCGCGTCGAACGGCATCTCGACGACAAGAAATGGCGGCCGATTGGGATTGGTACGCATGAGCAGCGGCATCGCGACGTTGTGCACCGGGATGCCCGTCGACGTGCGCCCCTCGGGCGTGCCGCGATGGGCGTGGCCGTGGAAGACGGCGCTGACGCGATAGCGGTTGATTGGCTCCTCGAGCCGGCTCGAGCCCAGATACGCGAAGATGTCGGGTGGCTCGCCCTCGACCGTCGCGCGCACCGGGGAGTAGTGCAGCAGCGCGACGCGCTGCTGCGTGCGGAGGCGGGCCAGCGCAGCCTCGAGCTTCAGCGCTTCGTCGACGGCCTCCTGCACGAACGCCTTGATCGCGTGCTCGCCCCACGGGCCGAGCGCGCCGCGACCGAAGCCGCCGGCAAAGCCTTTCACGCCGGCGAAGCCGACGCCGTGTAGCTCGGTGGCTTCGCCGTCGAGGACGGTGACGCCGGCGTCGGACAGGATCTCCCGAATCTCCTGCGGCTTGCCGCCTTCGTAATCGTGGTTGCCGAGAACGGCGATCACTGGGACTTTCATCGCGGCCGTCAGCTCGCGCGCCAGTACACGCGCCTCGTCCGGCAGGCCGTAGTCGGTAAAGTCGCCGCACAGCAGCAGCACATCCGCGTCTTCGCTGATCTGGCTGAAGAGCGGCTGCAACGTTCCCTGGGAATGCTTGGACACATGCAGATCGCCGATGGCCGCGATGCGCAGGTGCGTACGGGTCGTCCGTTCCGGCATGGCTCGGGCGACTGTACTCAAACCCGGTGCCCGGTCCGGACGCGTCATAATTCCCCAATGGCTGTGCTGCAGCAGATCTGGATCAAGCGCGCCCGGCGGGGCGACATGGATGCGGCCCGGAGCGCGACGCTCGTCGCCGGGCGCGGCGTCGCGGGAAACACGGACCAGGGCGGCAGGCGCCAGGTGACGCTCATGGATCTCGAACGCTGGCACGAGCTGATGGATCGGCTCGGCGGCGATCTCGATACCAGCGTGCGGCGGGCGAACCTGGTGATCGACGCGCTCGACTTGTTCGATTCGCGCGGACGGACCCTGCGCGTCGGCGGGGCGCGGCTCCGTATCCTCGGCGAGGTGCGCCCGTGCGAGCGCATGGACGAGGCGCTGCCCGGACTGCAGGCGGCCATGCGTGAACGCTGGGGCGGCGGCGCCTACGCGGAGGTGATCGAGAGCGGGGAGATCGCGGTGGGCGACGAGGTGGCGTGGGAGCTGGGACCGCCGGTCACGAATCACGCATCGCCGACGGACGCCACGTGACGGGCGGCAGCCACGCGCCGCGCTGGACCGTCAGCCGCGGGACGATGACGCGCGCCCAGCGCGACAGCGTGATCGAAGGCAATTCCTCCGCCGCGAAGTAGCGCGCCTCGACGATCTCATCGCCATCGGGCTTCAGCGCGCCGCCGGTCACACGGCACTCGTACACCGCCATCATGTAGCCAACCTCGTCGCCGTTGGCGTACCAGACGCGGTACTCGGGGCCGCCGAAGACGCCGCGCAGCTCCGTCGGCTCCACCAGGAGGCCCGTCTCCTCCCACACCTCGCGGACCACCGCGTCCTGCGGCTGCTCGTCGGGATCGACGGCGCCGCCAGGGGCCAGCCAGACGCTCTCGCGGCGGGACGGCCGGACGAGGAGCACGCGCCGCTGCGCGTCGAAGACGAGCGCCGTCACCGACGGCATCAGCAGGAACTCGTTGCCCATCTTCGCGCGGAGGCGCCGGACGTAATCGGACATCGGCATGTGGATCTTCTACCACTAACTGGTGGTTGGTTGGCGGTTGGTAGTTGGTGATTGGTGGTTCGCGGTTCGTGGTTCACGCTCTCGACTTGACACCGCGACGCAATTGATCAACAGTCTCACTGTGTTAGTTCACTAGTACAGTTGTGCGATGCTGCTGCTCCGCCCCAGCCCATCGTCCGGCGTACCCATCTACCTGCAGCTGATCGAACAGGTGAAGCACGCCATCGACACGGGCGCGCTGCGGCCGGGCGAGCAGCTGCCGGGCATCCGGCCGCTGGCCGAGGAACTCGTGATCAACCCGAACACCGTCGCCAGGGCGTACCGCGAGCTGGAGCACGACGGCGTCATCGAGCTGCGGCACGGCGCCGGCGCGTTCGTGTCGCCGCAGGCGCGCGCGAAGAAGCTGACCGACAGGCTCCGCGCCGGGCAGGCGACGGTTGCCGCGGCCGTCGAGCGGCTGCGCGCGCGCGGCGTCACCGACGCCGAGATCCGGCGTCTGTTCGAAGCCGAACTGGCCGGCCTCAGCAGGGTTGGAGGGCACCGTGGCTGACCCGTTCGTGATCGAGACCGTGGAGCTGCGCAAGCGGTACGGCGGCGTCGAGGCGCTGCGGGGGCTGGACCTGCAGGTGCCGCCCGGCTCGATCTTCGGGTTTCTCGGGCGCAATGGCGCCGGCAAGACGACGGCGATGAAGATCCTGCTCGGGATGACGAGGGCGTCCGGCGGCGACGCACGGGTGTTCGGCCTCGCGCCCGGTTCGCCACGTGAGAGCGTAGACATCCGCCGCCGCGCCGCTTTCGTCAGCGAGGACAAGGGTCTCTACGACTCGATGCACGTGGGAGCGATGGTCCGCTTCACCGCGTCGTTCTTTCCACACTGGCGCGCCGACCTCGAACGAAAGTACCTGCGGGCGTTCGAGCTTCCGCCGGACGCGTCGATCGGGACGCTGTCGCGCGGGATGCGGACCAAGCTCTCGCTGCTGCTCGCCCTCTGCCGCGGCGCGGAGCTGCTCCTCCTGGACGAGCCGACGTCGGGCCTCGATCCCGCCGTCACCGAACAGGTGCTGCAGGCGCTCGTCGCCTACGTCGCCGACGAGGCGACGACCGTGTTCTTCTCGTCGCATCAGATCGCCGACGTCGATCAAATCGCCGATCGCGTCGCCATCATCGAGCGCGGGCGCACGGCCGTCACCGGCGCGCTCGACGACCTGCGGCGTGACTACCGGCGCATCCAGCTGGTGTTCGACGACGCGGCGCCCGACGCGGTGTTCCACGCGCCTGGCGTGGCGCGCGTACGGCGCAGCGGCCGGGTGCTGACGCTGCTGTCGAGCGCCGGCGCCGAGCAGGTCGTGGACGAAGCGCGCGCGCTGGCGCCGGCGTCGATGGACGTGTTCCCCGTTTCCCTCAAGGAAATCTTTCTCGAAACCGTCAATGCGGAGGAGTGACATGTTCTGGTACAAGTCCTGGCTCGATACCCGCTGGCGTTTCCTCATCGCGTTGGTCGTGCTCACCTGCTCGGCGGTGCTGACCGTGTTCGCGTACCCGAAGGTCGTGGCGCTGCTGCCGGCCGCGGCGAACGTCGGCAGCGGGGCGCTCGGACGGCGCATCCGCGAGATCGCGGAGCTGGAGCGCAGCTATCGCGGTTATGTCTGGGTGCAGGCGTTCCGACAGACGCTGACGCAGCTGGGCGTGCTGTTCGCGGTGCTCCTCGGCACGGGCGGACTGCTGCCATCCGGCTCGAAGGACACGGCGCTGTTCACGATGTCGCTGCCGGCGTCCCGCAACGAGCTGCTCGGCGCGCGCGTCGCCACCGGGCTGGCGCAGCTCGCGGTGCTCGCGTGGGCGCCCGCCCTCGTGTTCCCGCTGCTCTCCCCCGCGATCGGCCAGACGTTCACGGTCGGCAGCGCCCTCGTCCATGGCGCGTGCCTGTTTGTCGCCTGGGCCGTGTTCTTCAGCCTCGCGCTGCTGCTGTCGACCTCGGTGCGCGGCGCCTGGGGGCCGGCGTTGATCGCCCTGTGCGCGGCGTTCGTGCTGGCCGCCGTCGATCAAGCGGCGGGCGGCGTCGCGGCGTACAGCATCTTCGCGGTGATGAGCGGCGAAAATTACTTCCGCACCGGCGCGCTGCCGTGGGCCGGCCTCCTCCTCAGCGCGGCGGCGTCCGCGGCGATGCTGTATGCCGGTTCACGCCGCTTCGCACGCCACGATTTCTGATCCAGTCCCGGTCAAGAACACAAAGAATGGAAGCCACAAAGAGCACAAAGGTCACGAAGATTTAGAACACAAAGAAAAGCTTTTACTTTGTGTTCTTTAACCCCGTGTTCTCCGTGCTCTTTGTGGCTACCCCTCTTCGTGCGCTTCGTGGCGTCACGCCCCCGCCAGCAGCGGACGCCGCCCGACGAGCGCCAGGAAGGCCGCTTCGAGCGCCGCGGCCCCGTGCGCGCGCGTGTCGGGACGCGGTGGCTCGGGGCGCCAGCGGTCGCTCAGCGCGGCGGGCGTCTCGCACGTGAGCAGGCGCCCGCCATCGAGCACGGCGACGCGGTCGCACAGCTCGCTCGCCTCCGCCATGTCGTTGGTCGCCATCACCACGGTGCGCGTGTCGTCCTCGTGCACCCACCGGCGGATGAAGCCGCGCATCTCGCGCGACGCCGCGCAGTCGAGACCGAGCGTCGGCTGATCGAGCAGCAGCACCCTCGGCCTGCCGGCGAAGCCGCGCTCGAGGCTGAGCCGCTGCCGCTGGCCGGAGGAGAGTTCCGGCGCCCGCAGCCGGACCACCGGCCCGTCGGCCGCGCAGACCACCCCCACATGGCGGCGCACGTGCGACCCGTAGCGGCACACGTCGAAGCCGGCGACCTTCGCGGTGCCGGAGGTCGGACGGAGCTGCGCCGCGAGGATCTGCAGGAGCGTGCTCTTGCCGGCGCCGTTGACGCCCAGCAGGCCGAAGAGCTCGCCCCGGCGGACCGACAGCGTCACGTCATCGAGCACGACCAGCTTCGATGCGCGTCCCGTGGCTCCTCGTGTCGTGTAGACCCTTCGTAAGCGCTCGGTCTCGACGGCGAGATGTCCTGTCATGGCCCTGCTCCAGCCAGAAAAGCAAAAAGGCCATCACCCCCTGCGGGATGATGGCCTTTTTGAAAACCCTGGAAATTGTTTCGGCTACATCACCCGCAGACCTCCACGCGCTCGTCGGTGCCCTTGACCGACGACTGCAGCATGGCCGGAATGCGGTAGATGTTCACTGACAGTTAGAAAAGCATACGAAGCGGACCGTTGTCAATGTGATATCGTGCGCCGCCGATGAGGATGTGGATCGCGCTTGCGCTGCTGGTCGCCGTCGCGCCGGCGCGCGCCGCCGGACAGGTACCGGCCATCCCGCGCACCGCGGACGGCAAGCCCGACCTCTCGGGGATCTGGGAGGTGCTCAACACCGCGGCGTGGGACATCCAGGACCACGCGGCCTCGCTCGGCGTGCCCGCCGGCCAGGGTGTCGTCGAGGGGAACGAGATTCCGTATCAGCCGGCGGCGCTCGCGAAAAAACGTGAGAACTACGCGAACCGCCACACCGCGGATCCGGAGACGAAGTGCTACGAGCCGGGGGTGCCGCGCATCACCTACATGCCGTACCCCTTTCAGATCGTGCAGACGCCGACCTACCTCGCGATCCTCTACGAGTACAACCACGTGACGCGGCACATCTACGTGGACGGCACGCAGCACCCGCGCGGGCCGATCGACAACTGGCTGATGGGCGACTCGCGGGCGCGCTGGGACGGCAACACCCTCGTTGTGGATGTCATCCATTTCACGGAGCAGACGTGGCTCGATCGCGCCGGCAACTTCCACAGCGACGCCCTGCACATCGTCGAGCGCTACACGCCGACGGACCGCGATCACCTGCAGTACGAGGTCACGCTCGAGGACCCGAAAGTGTTCACCCGGCCGTGGAAGATGAGCATGCCGCTCTACCGCCGCACCGAGCCGAACGTGCAGCTGCTCGAGTACGAGTGCTACACGATGTTGCAGGAACAGCGGTCGCAGGCCGGCGTCCGCTGACTAGCGCCAGCCGAGCCGGATGACGTCGAAGTCCGCGGCGGTGAGGCTCGCGAAGGCGGGGTTGAGCTCCGCATTGTTCCATCGCGCATCCATCGCGCCCGTCACGTACAGGTCGCTGCCGTTGTCGGCGACGATCAACCCGTAGGTCTGCATCGCGCGGAAGATGTTCTGGATGTAGGCCGGGTACCTGCTGATGTCCTTCGACGTCTTCAGCCGCAGCCGCGCGCCCATCGGCAGTGCGCCGGCGGTCGTGCCCGCGCGGTGCGACGCCGGCCAGACGTAATCGTTCGTCCGGCGGACCGTCATCCGGAACGCATGGCGAACGGGGCCGCGCATCGCCTCGTCGTAGCGCACGAGCCCGGGCAGGATGGCGAGACCCGCGGCGTCTGCTGATGTCCAGCCGTCGGGGCGGCGGCCGTTCGACGAGAGGTCGAACACCGCGCCCGAACCGGCTTCCCACCGGTCGCGCGAGCCGTTCCATCTCGCCGCGAACAATTCGTAGAGGACCCACCTGTCCCGATCGACGATGAGCAGATGGCGATCGCCGTCGGTCCCGCCGCCCGGCGCGCCGCCCTCGATGAAGTTCGGCTGCACCCGGGCCGCGTCCGGAATCGGGTAGCCGGTCTCGCCGCGGAACCCGGCGTCGCTCTCGCTGCCATAGTCAACGAAGGTCACGGCCACGCGTGGCTGGCTGCCGCTCACGCCGACATACGGGATGCCGTACGGCGGGGGGCCGAAATCGGGGTGCGCGGCGCGCGTCCGCCCGATGAAGCCGACGAAGGCGTCCGACTGCGTGTCGACGGGCGCGGCCGAAATGTCCTGGTTCCACCAGTTGTCCGCGGGAAAGGGCTGACGGCCGCCGAAATCGTCGGTCAGCTGGACGCGGGCGTCGCCGGCGGGGCTCGGGGTTGGGGTGCCGGGATTCGATGCAGGCGGCCCAGAAGGCGCCGCTGGCGTTCCGCCGCACGAGGCCAGCAACAAGCAGAAACACAGAGTTTTCCACACGATAGCCGCTCGAGCATCAAGAAATGGACCAGGTTGCTGCCTCGCGGGACGTAACCTTTTCCTTGTGCCGCGGTTTTCAGACAACGACGGAACTGTGACCGACGAGACACTCATGCACGCCGTGCGCAAGGGCGACGTCGCCAAGCTGGGACTCCTCTTCGAGCGCCACCACCGGCCGCTGTTCGACTTCCTCGCGCGGATGACCGGCAACGCGGCGGTCGCCGAGGACCTGGTGCAGGACGTCTTCGTCCGCGTGCTGAAATACCGCGCCACCTGGCGTGACGAGGGGCGGTTCGAGACGTGGCTGTTCCGCATCGCGCGCAACGCGCGCGCCGACTATTTCCGGAGCCGCACCCTCGACGAGCCGATAGACGAGGCCGCCGGCCACGCCTCGCACGCGCCGCTGGCCATCGACACGCTCGCGCGCGACCGCGAGGTCGCCCGCCTGCAGCGGGCGCTGATGCTGCTGCGCGAGGACAAACGCGAGCTGATCGTCCTCGCTCGCTACCGGGGGATGAAGCTCGAAGCGATTGCCGACCTCCTCGGCGTGGAAGTGGGAACGGTGAAGGTGCGCATGCACCGCGCCGTCAAGGACCTGCGCGACATCTTTCTGCGGTTGAACGAGAGATCATCATGGAACACGACACACTCGGTCGGCTCCTTCCCGACGGCGTAGATCCGCGCGAGGCCGACGAGCTCGACGCCACGTGGCGCCTGCTCGGCGCCATCGACGCCCCGACGCCGGACGCCGAGCGGATGCGCGCGCGGCTCGACGCGGTGCTCGACGCCGTCGAGCAGACGCATGTTCCGTCGCGCCCGCACCCACTCCGCGGCTACGTCCTGCAGGGGCTCGCGGCCGCGGCCGTGCTCGTCATCGGGATTGGCATCGGATGGTATGCCGGCTCTGGCGGGTCCGCCTCCGGCGGCACCCGCCCTACATCAGAAACCGGTTCCGCGTCGGAAATCGCGGCGATGCGCGGCGAGATGCACGACCTGCGCGAGATGGTCTCGCTCTCGCTGATGCAGCAGCAGTCGGCAAGCGAGCGCATCAAGGGCGTGACGTGGACGGGCCAGCTCGATCGCCCGAGCGGCGAGATCGTCTCGGCGCTGCTCGACGGGCTGATGCACGACCCGAACGTCAACGTCCGCCTCGCGACCATCGACGCGCTCGAGCGCTTCGCGTCGCGCGAGGACGTGCGGCGCGGCACGATCCAGGCGGTGCAGAGCCAGTCGTCGCCGCTGGTGCAGATTGCGCTGATCGACTTCATGGTGAAGACAAACGAACGCGAGTCGGCCGACACGCTGCGGCGGCTCGCGATGGATCCGCAGGTCAACGATGCCGTGCGCGCGCGCGCCGCGTGGGGCCTGCAGCAGCTGGGATAACGGACATGAAAACCACTCTCGGACCTCTCCTCCTCGTGGTCGCCTTTGCGGCCTGCGCCGCCGCGCAGCCGAACGACCAGCGCTCGCCGCAACCGCCGCCGCTGCCGTCGGCGCCGCCGCAGGCCGCCGATGACGGCGCCCCCCAGCGGCTGACGATGGCGTTCAGCGACCCGGCCAGGCCTGGTACGGTCGAAGTCAACATGGTGACTGGCAGCATCACCGTCAGGGGAACGAACCGGAGGGACGTGCTGATCGAGGCGAGGCCCGCCTCCGGCCGGCAGCCGCAGCCGCCGCGCCGGCGCGTCCCGGACGAGCCGCCTCCGCCGGGGCTGCGCCGGCTGACGCAGAGCACGCCCTTCGACGTCGAAGAGGACAGGAACGTCATCTCGATCGAGGTCGATTCACCCGTCCGGGGCATGGACTTCACCATCGAGGTGCCGCCGCGCACCAACCTCGACCTTGAAACCGTCATGGGGTCGGTGACCGTAGAAGGCGTCGACGGCGAGTTGGAGGTGGAGAGCGTCAACGGCGGGATCACGTTGACCAACGTGGGCGGCTCCGTCGTGGCGCATTCGGTGAACGGCAAGCTGACGGCCAGCGTCGTCCGGGCGACGCCGCAGCAACCGATGGCATTTACGTCGCTGAACGGCTCCGTCGACGTGACGCTGCCGGCGGCGGTGAAGGCCAACCTGAAGCTGCGGAGCGACCAGGGAGACGTCTACACCGATTTCGATCTGCAGCTTCGCCAGGATTCGTCCGACCCGAACCCGAACGTGAACATCGACCTCGACCGGCCGCGCGGCGACAACGCGCGGCAGCGCGTCGACGACGCACGGCAACGCGTGGACAACGCGAGGCGGCGCGTCGAGGTGGACAAGGCGATCTACGGCTCGATCAATGGCGGTGGACCCGATTTCGAGATGCGGACCTTCAATGGAAACGTATACGTCCGGAAGGGGAAGTAACGGCGACGCGCCGGCACGGGTCGTGCTCTACGAGCCGACGCGCGAGCTGATAGCAGGCGGCGCGCGCATCCGGTTGCAGGAGCAGCCGTTCTTGATCCTCCAGCTGCTGCTGGCGCGCCGGGGCGGCGTGGTGACGCGCGACGAGCTCCGCGACCGGCTCTGGCCCGACGGGACGTTCGTCGACTTCGAGCACAGCCTCAACGCCGCGATCAAGCGGCTGCGCGCGGCGCTCGGCGACGACGCGAAGGCGCCGCGCTACATCGAAACGCTGCCGCGGCTCGGGTATCGATGGATGGCCACCGTCGTGCCGCTCATCGAAGAGCGCCTGGCTCATTCCGCGGGCGGGCGGATCCAAATCGTCTGGAGCTGAGCAACGCGTCCACGTGCTGGCGTCGCGCGCGGCTCACGCCGACCTCCGAGCCGTCGGAGAGGACCAGCACGAGCCCGTCGCGGTCGATCAGCTCGCGCACGTGCGCGACGTTGACGACGGCGGCGCGGTGCGCCCGCACGAAGCGGGCCGGGTCCAGGCGCGCTTCGAACGAGGCGAGCGAGGCGCGCAGCAGGTGGCGCCCGCGCGTCGAGTGCACCATCACACAGTAATCCTGCGCCTCCACCCAGATCACGTCGTCTTCGCTCACGACCAGCGTCCGCTCGCCCACTTTCAGCGCGAGCCGCTTGAGGTAGGTGTTCGCGCTGCCTTCGGCGATCTCGCTGGCGAGCTGACCGAGGCGCCGCTCGCGCACCCGTCGTTTCGCGCGTGCCAGCGACGCCAGCAGCCGCTCGCGCGAGAACGGCTTCAGCACGTAATCGGTCGCCGCGACGTCGAACGCCTGCGGCGCATACTGGCTGTAGGCCGTCGTGAAGACGACGACCGGCCCCCCGGGCGGCAGCCCGTCGGCGAGGCACAGCCCGTCGAGGCCGGGCATCTCGATGTCGAGGAAGACGATGTCCGGCCGGTCGCGCTCGATGGCCGCGCGCGCCGCCAGGCCGTCGCTGCACTCGCCGATGGCGTCCACCTCCGCGTCCGCATTCACGATGCCGGCCACGGCGGCGCGGGCGAGCGGCTCGTCGTCGACGACGAGAACGCGGAACTTCGTCATCCGGCGGCCTGAATGCCCTCGATGCGGGCGACCACGGCAGGCAGGGTGATGTCGACGTCCGTACCGCCCGCCGGGCGGGAAGAGACCGCGAGCGATGCGCCGGTCCCGTAGCTGCGCTCGAGGCGGGACTGCGTGTTGCGCAGCCCGACGCCCGTGCAGGCGTGCACGTCGAAGTCCGCCGGCAGCCCCGCGCCATCATCGCGAATCCGGATGCGCAGCTGCCCTGCGTCGAGGCGCGCCGAGACGTCGAGGGTGCAGGCGCCGGCGCGGCGCGCGACGCCGTGGCGGAACGCGTTCTCCACCAGCGGCTGCAGCAGCAGCGTCGGCACCTCACAGTGCTCGCAGCCCGGGTCGACCGCGTAGGAGACGCTCAGGCGATCCATGAACCGGACGCGTTGCAAGGCGATATAGCGCTGGACGAACGCGATCTCCGCGCCGAGCGTCGTCGTCGGGCCCGGCGTGTCGAGCGTCGAGCGCATCAGGTCGCTCAGCCCGAGCAGCATCGACAGCGCGCGATCGGGCGCTTCGGCGCGAATGAGCGTCGCGATCGAGTTCAGCGTGTTGAACAGGAAGTGCGGCTCGATCTCGAGGCGCAGCGCGTCGAGCTGCGCGCGGGCGAGGTCGGCTTCCAGCCGCGATTCGCGCAGCGCCAGCCGCTGCGCCCGATCGGCCGCGTCGGCGCCGTAGCCAATCAGCAGCGCGAGGGTCGCGACGATGATGTCGAACATCCATTCGGACTTGGCCGCCGTCGCCAGCGCCGCGGCGAACCCGTAGCTCTGGACCGGCACGAAGGGCTGGACGAGGACGATGGCCACGGCGTCGACGAGGACGTGGAGGGCCATGATCGCGAGGACGAGGGCCGCCGTGCGCTGCCATTCGCGGGTCCGGAGCCGCCGCGGGTCGGCGATGCGAGCGCCCTGCGCGGTCAGCAGCGGCGCGACGGCCGCCCAGAACCACCAGCACGTCAGCTCCCAGGCCAGGATGCGGACAAACGCATGACCGTGGCCCGTCATCGACACGTAGGTCTGCAGCGAGGCCGACAGGGCCGCTGCGGCCGCCACCGCGAACCCGCTCAACCACATCACGCGCCTGGACATACGAGCGTCACAGTACAGGCGACGGCCCCCGCGTCACAACGGCCGTGCAGCCAGCGGCGCCGGCGATGCAGCCAACGGTTTTTCCGCGATTTGGCTGCAAAAGGGTTGTGCAGGCGGGCCGATGTCGCCAAGATACGCGCATGAGAAAAATCACGGTGCTGGCGGCCCTCGTCCTGGTGGCCGCGGTCGTCGCCCAGTCACGCGCCCAGACGCCGCCGGCGGCGCCGGTGATGCCGCGCTACGACAAGGACCGTGCGCTGATCCTGCCGGCCGACTACCGCCGCTGGATTCTCGCGGGCACGTCGCTCGGCCTGAGCTACGCCGAGGACGCACCCGCCCATCCGATGTTCCACGAGACGCTGATCGAGCCGAGTGCCTATCAGCACTTTGTCGAGACCGGCGAATTCCGCGAGGGCACGATGCTGGTGCTCATCGTGCACGGCGTCGAAGAGGGCTCGGTGCCGAGCCGGCACGGGCAGTACGCAGCCGCGGTGCACGGCGTGGAGATGGCGGTCAAGGATCGCGCCCGCATGCCCGAAGGGTGGGCGTACTACGCGTTCGGCGACGCCCCGCGCGCGGGCGCGGCAACGGCGCAGCCGAACACGTCGGGCAGCTGCTACGCCTGCCACTCGAAGAACGCCGCGCGTGACAACGTGTTCCTGCAGTTCTACTCGTCGCTGTCGGCGGCGGCGCCGGCGCCGCGCACGCGGTGACACCGTCTGGCCGTCATGACGCTGGCCTTGCACGAGCCCACGCGTGAGCTGATGAAAGGCGACGCACGCCTCCGCCTGCAGGAGCAACCGTTCCAGATCCTGCAGCTGCTGATCGCGCGGCAGGGGGACGTGGTGACGCGCGACGAGTTGCGTGAGCGGCTGTGGCCCGGGGGGACGTTCGTCGACTTCGAGCACAGCCTGAATGCCGCCGTGAAGCGCCTGCGCGCGGCGCTCGGAGACGATCCGAAGGCGCCGCGCTACATCGAGACGCTGCCGCGGCGCGGCTATCGATGGATCGGCGCGACGCGCTCGTTACTGCTCCTTGTAGCCGAGGACGGGGTAGCTCCGGAGCTCCAGCTCCGAGAGCGTCGGGGTCCCCAGTGAGATCTCACGCAGCCGTCCGCGCCACACGGTCAGCTTCGGCTCGTCCGCCTCGCTGAACGCCAGGGCGACGCGATACTGCGGCCGGCTCTGCACCTGCCACCCGTCCACGCCGACGATCATGTCCCCTGCCTGAAGACCCGCGATGCGGGAGCTATTGGTGTCGCGCATCACCACGACGCCTGTCTCGGGGTGTGATTGAACGGACCCGACCCGCTTCAACCCGTCGGGAAACACGCTTTTCGAGGCGTTGTCCCACTTCGCCTGGTACTCGGGATGGCCGCGTTGGTGACTCTGCCGGTAATAGAACCCGAGCAGCTGCGCGGGTTCCGTGTAGCGTTCGGCGGCCGCCCGGTATTCCCGTTCAGCGTCGTCGAGGCGCCCAAGCTGCTCGTACAGATACGCCGCGGTGACCAGACCGTAATAGGAGTACACGCCGCCGGCCTTTTCGGCGCGATCGAGCGCGCGATCCGTCTGCTTCTGCCGCAAGTAATAGTTGACCAGCCACCAGCTGCTGCGGGACATGGCGACCGGATCCTCGTTCGGATCGGCGAAGATTTTTTCGTACAAGGCCGCCGCTTCCGCTTCGTGACCGGTGTGCGCGAGTTCCCATGCGAGCGCAGTGCAATTCGGCACGGCCATCTGACACGACTGCTCGTTTTGCCGATGCAGGTCCTGGCCGTCCGAGGACGCGGCGCGCAGCCATGCGCTCGCGCGCGGATCGTATCGTGCGGCGTCGCCGAACAGCCGCTTCACCTCGTCGGCCGGCGCGTGCTCGCCGTACTGCCGCTTCACGTAGTAGCCAGCGAGCAGCACGTCGTGCGGCGCCTCCTCGACCAGCGCCCGGATGTCGTCGGCCCTTCCCGTGAAGTACTGGATGCGCCAGCCGGCATCATAGGGGTCGCGCGCCGACAGCGGAATGAACCACTGTTCCCCGAGCGGCATGCCCTGCTTCACCTTCTCGTAATGTGTCCCCTGTTCGAGGAAGTACCAGGCGCGCGACGTCACGAGCTGCGGCGATGACACCGCCAGTTCGATACCGTCGTCGATGTACGTCAGGTCCGCTTCGGCGCTACGCGGCCCTTTCGTCCAATAGATGGACGCGAGCGGAAACATCCTGAGGCCGCGAAAAGCCGTGTGCAGCTCCCCGCGCAGCGCATCCGCGTCGTCATCCAGGCCGAGCGAGTCCTTGTAGAAACGCTGCAGGCCGACGATCTGCACCGCCCACTGACGGTTGAAGAATTCCGCCCACGCTCCCCACGGGAGGATCTGGACCTGCCTGCCGGTGACGCACCGCACCGCGCGCACGTTGAGATCCTTCGCGAGGCTCCGATCGAGTGGTCGCCCGTTGAGCACCGTCGATACCGTCGCGGCCTCGTCGAGCTCCGCCCGGTAGGCATTGTCCACCGTCACCCATCGGTCGGCGACGCCGGCCCTGTACGCCTGCATGAGACGCAGCCACTCGGCGGTCGGCTGTGTGACGCCGAGCCGTTCGAGATCGCCGCGCCCGGAATCGACGCCGGTGGCGCGCCGCGCGCGGAATACTTCCTGCCGCTCGAGCAGCGGCCGTGCGGGAGTCAGCGGAACGGCTGTCCAATCCTGCGTCAGGCGGAGGCGAAGGACGCCTGCCCAGATGCGGACGGTGGGATCGGAGGATGCGTTCAGCCGCTCGATAGCTGACTCCGCGCCGCGCTGATGATTGGCCAGTGTCAGCAGCGCCGCCGCGGCGATTGCACCATCGACGCCAGGCGCCTGCCCAGCGCGCAGCGTGGCCGCGAGCGCGAGGTGCGCGGTGATGCGATTGAGCGACCAGCGGACGTCGGAGAAATCTCTCGCCGCCTCGCGCAACGCGAAGGTGGCAATGATCAGCGCCGCGGCTTCGTGCGCGGGCGCATCGTGCATGTCCGCGGCGAGCGCGCGCGACATGGTCTGGCTTGCGCGCACGATCGTCTCGGCCGTCGGGTCGAGCAGCGACTCCTCCACGCCGTCGGGAGGAGATTGGGCCGAACCCGGCGTCGGACGCCTGTCGAGCACCGCCGCGGCAATCGGCGCGAACGCGTCCGGCGACCAGACATCGCGATCGAGCCGGATGTCCACGGTGGTTCGCAGCGGCGCCTCGGCGTTCAGGTGATAGCCCGTCTCGCCCACTCGAGCGGGACGAACGCTGCGCGCATCGATCGCGCGGCCGTTGGCGTAGGCCGACATCTCGACGATGTCGCGCACGATTTCGGTGACGATCCAATCCTGCTCGGACTTGTACTCGCTCTTGATCGCGGCCGGCGGCGCGTTGACCCGGCTGGAAGCGCCGAAGCCGAGCACCGACATCGCGGTGACCGGAAGGTTCGTCTCGTAGGCGAGACCGACACACAGGACACAAAGCAGGGACAGGCGTGCTGCAGAATTCATGGGATATGGATCCCTTATCGGCAAAAGAGAAGCGAAAGGTGAGCGCGCCGAGGCGCGCAAATCGGCGCAGCTTCAGGAACGCGTCACGAGAACGTGGTCGCCTTCGCGGCGGCCGACCATCACGAAATCGAACAGGTCGCGTTGCAGCGAGAGGACGATGTCCTCCTTCGGGCGGTAGTGGTGCTCGCCGCGCAGGCTCGCCGCGATGTCGGGATCGTTGACGCAGTCCCAGATCGCCTGCAGATGATCGTAGGGTCTGCCGCCGCTGACTCCTGCGCCGAGAAGGTGCTCCAGGTAGTCACCGCAGCGCTCGTCTTCCACTGACGGCCGCACCCCTTCGAAGCCCATCGCGACGATGGTGACGGTGGTCTCGTGGCCGCGGACGAGCGCGTCCATCCGCGCCCGATCGCGGATGTAGGCTGCCGTTGCGGCCGCCGTCATGTAGCTGCCGAGGATCACCTGTTCCGCATGAGCGGCGGCGGCGAGGACGCCCTGCGTGCCGGCGGACGAGCGGGCGGCGACTCGACGGCCGCGGAAAAAAGGTTCCCCTTTTGAGACGATGTCGGCCGGAGAATTCCCGAGGTCGAATCCCTCCACCTTGACGCCCTTCACCTCGCCGGCGACGAGATAGTCCGCATCGCGATCGCGGAACGCGAGCGCTTCCTCCGGCGTCCGCACCAGCGCGAGATCGCGGATGCCGTAGCGGAACATCAGCGCGCTGCAGCTGAACGCGCGCAGCACGTCGATGACGATGACGATTCCGTGCGCGACGCCGGCGGCGGAGAGGAGGCTGCGGCGTTCGATCTTCATCGCGCAGGATGGCCGGTCATGCCGAGGATTGTAACGGTCCAGCTTGACGCGCATGGAAGCCCGGCGATACAAGGGGATCCGCGGCATCCGCCGCGTCAATGGCCGCCCCGACCGAAGTTGTCCTGCTCGTCGACGACATCCGCGATCACGTCGTCAACTACGAAGCTGCGCTGAAGAAGCACGGGTTCATGGTCCACGTCGCCAGGAGCGGCGAGGAAGCGCTGCGCCTCGCGCGCGAAACCCTTCCCGATTGCGCGGTGATCGACCTGCGGCTGCCCGATATGTCGGGCTGGGATCTCTGCCGCGAGATCAAGAAGCCGCAGACCGAGGAAGGGCCGCCGATCATCGTGCTGACGCCGGACGTGACGAAGGTGTGCGCGGAGGACAGCGCGAAGGCGGGATGCAATGCCTGGCTGGCGCATCCCACGATCGCGGACGACCTGGCTCGCACGGTGCGCCAGGTGCTGAACACCGAGAGCGCCACGCCCGCGTCCGCGGACGAGGCGCTGCTCGGCCTCAAGGCGTGCCCGGTGTGCGAATCGCCGAGCATTCGCGCGACGTTGCGCGTGGGCGCGATCCAGTACTACTGCTGCAAGGCCTGCAGCTTCTGCTGGCGCGCGGAAGCGCTCGCCGGGAAGCTCTAGCTTTCGCCTTACGGAATCGCGCGCCTGCGCACGACGACCCGGTAGAGCATCAGCAGGACCACCGCGCCGAGGAACGACATCAGGAATCCAGCGGCCTGATTCGGGCCGTAGAATCCCATCGTCCGGCCGATGAAACCGCCGAGCAGCGAGCCGGCGATACCGATCAGCATCGTCACGATGATGCCGCCCGGGTCGCGTCCGGGCATCACGAGCTTGGCGAGCGCTCCAACGACCAAGCCGAAGAGAATCCATCCAAGGACAGTCATGATCATACGGTGCCTCCTCGAGAAATATAGGGACCGGGCGTGACGGGGGCCGGCGGATCCTGGATGGGGATCGGCGCCGGCTCGTCGAGCGGCGTATCTGGAATCTCGTCCTCATTCTCGCGATCGTGATCGCGAGGCTGAGGCTCGGGGGGAGTACGGCTGTGCTCCGCGGGTATCTGCATGCGGACGTACTATGCGATTTCGCTGCCGCACCGGTGTAACCTGTTGAGGCTTGATACGCCACAGGCAGGAGGACCGAACGTGAAGCGACTGTGTGTCTTCGGGTTGACCTCTCTACTCGCCGCGACCGCGGCGTACGCCCATCACTCCTTCGCGCGGGACTACGCGGAGGACCGGCAGATCTCCCTCGAAGGCGACGTCGTCAGTTTCGAGTACCGCAGTCCGCACGCGTGGGTCTACTTCACGGCCAGCGACGCCAGCGGCGTGCTCCGCAAGTACGGCGCGGAGTGGGCGAACCCCCGCCGGCTGGAACAGCAGGGAGTTGGCGCGTCGCACATCAGGTCGGGCGATCACGTGATCATCAGCGGCGCGCCGAGCCGCAGCGCGACCACCTATAACGTGCATCTGAAGAGCATCCAGCGCCCGGCCGACGGCTGGGTGTGGCCCGGCTCGCGCGGATCCCGCCGCTAGCGTCTAGGCCGTCGCGGTCCTGGGCGTGAACGGCACGACGCCACCGGGGGGCGCGTCGCCGGGCCGATGGGTGTGTTCGTGGACGTGCGAGTGCAGGTCGCAGACCTGGCGGTACTTGTCGATCTCCTTGTAGAAGTGGCCGATCGAGTAGCCGCACAGCAGCGAGAAGGCGTGGCTCTCCGCCAGGTTGTTCCAGAGCACTTCCACGCGGATCGCGGCGTCGGTCTTCCCCTGCTTCCAGAGCACGTCGACCATCTCGCCGTACGCGCGGACGGGCGTGCGCTCGCGGCCGCGCAGGGCCTGCTCGATGACGTCGCCGATGCTGTGCCGGAACAGCGAGCCGACCGGCGCGTGGTCCACCATGAAGGTGCCCAGTGTCTCGTCGGCGTCGAGCATGACGAGGTCGCCGAGATGCCTGGCGGTGGCGACGTCGATGAGATGCGCCTGGAGCACCTGCTCGATCGCGCTGCGATGGGCGGCCGTGGCAATCACGATCGCCGGCTGGCCGGCAGCCAGCCCTTCACTCAGGAACGTGCCGACTCGGTCGAGCAGCTCAGCATCGTCGCTGTAAAACTGTACCGCATGATGGCAGGGGGTGCTGCCGGGCTCCTTCCTCACCATAAGTGGTGATCAACATAGCACTGCAGGTACGGGAATCCGGCCTCGGCCCTTTACTGGAAAATGGCCCCCGTCGAGACCCTACTCCGCCGCACGGCCGAGTTGGATCCAGACGCGACGCGCGGTGTCGATGGCCGCCCGACTCTCGAACCCCAGACCGTGCGGCACCCCATGCGACGCAAACCCGATCCGGCGGTACAGCTCGCCGAGCGAGGCGACGTCGACGACGGATGGCGCATCGGCGATTTCGACCGCATGCCGCAGCTCGTGGCCGAGCGCCGCGATCTGTTCGTCGGGGTTGAGGCCGCACGCGATCCGCACGTTCACGTACCGCCGGCCGCCGCTCGCGGCCATGAACGTGAGCCGGCCGAACAGGCGCTGCGACATCGGGCATTCGGGTTCGACGTAGACGATGACGTCGGAGCCGTCGAGGCGCGCAACGAGATCGCGGAAGGATGACGAACGCGCCATCCCCTCGTTGATTCCGGCGCGCAGTCGCACGTCCATCGTCCGCACGTGCCCGCCGTCACGCGGCTCCCCGCCCGCGAGCGACACGACGAACACCAATACCCCGAGCGCGAAATCCATGTTCGTATCCTCGGTGTTCGCGGCGACGTGGGAGCAACGCCGGCGCAAATTTCAGGTAGGCCGGGTCCTTTCGGACCCGGCATGGTTGGAGCGTTTCTCAGAACGCGACGCGGAACCCGAACTGCACCATGCGCGCCTGGTAGGCGAGGTTGCTGTTGTAGGACGGCTTGCCGTAGAACGCGCTCGTTTCGGTGAGCGTGTACGACCCGTAGTTCGCGCGATTGAACAGGTTGAACACGTCGACGATGGCCGCGAGCGAGCGCGGACCAATCGCGATCGCCTTCTGCACGCGCACGTCGACGCGATGAATCGGCAGTCCGACGAAGGTGTTGCGCGGGATGATCGTGCCGTCCGGACGCAGCCGCTGGGTGGCCATGAGGTTGAAGCCGACGTCGCGCACGTCGCTGCCGTACCGCGCCGCCATCCGCGAGCCGGAACCATAGAAGTAGAGGCCGCTCACCTGTATGCCGAAGGCCGGGCTGTAGATGCCGTTGAGGACCGCGCGATGCCGCTGGTCCGTCGTCGCGAGGCCGTAGCCGCCGTAGATGTCCGGCGCGATCGTGAACGGGTACGGTGTACGAGTCAGTGATCCGTCGGCGATCGAATACTGCTGCGGCTGATCGGAACCGTCGCGGAAGCGCGAATAGGTATAGGTGCCTTCAGCCTGCCAGCGATGACCGAAGCGCTTGTTGAAGCTCGTCTCGAGCCCTCTGTAATTCGAGTAGCCCTCGAGCAGTCCGAGCGGCACGATCGCCCAGTCCTGGAACGGACGATAGAACAGGTCGGCCGACGGGTAGTTCACGCCGGTCGCGGGGTTGTAGGAGAGGTTGATGTTGGTGTCCACCTCCTCACCGCGCCCGCCGGTATAGACGTAGTCCACCTGCACCGACATGTCGGAGCCGACCTGGCGCTCGACACCGATCGAGCCCTGTCGCGCGTACGGCATCCGCCGCCAGGTGCTGCTGATTTCGTCGGTGATCGACCGGCGATAGCAGCGCGGCGCGCTGCCGTTCTGATCGCACGCGTTGGCCATCACCTGCGCGTAGGTCGGCGTCGGGCCGTTGTACGGGTTGATCGCGAAGTCAGCACGGCCGTCGTAGAGCGCCTCGGCGGCCGCCTGATGCACGGCCTCGGCGGTCTGGTGTGCCTCGTCCGTGGACGCCTGCGAGTAGAACAACCCGTAGCCACCACGGATGACGGTTCGGTCATCGAGCGTATACGCGAAGCCGAAGCGCGGACCGACGTTGTTCAGGTCGTAGGGAATGTCGTCGGTGATCCATGGCTTGAACACGTAGCCTTCCGAGTTGGCGCCCGCCTGAACGTCATAGCGCACGCCGAGGTTCAGGGTCAGCCTGCTCGCCACCTTCCAGTCGTCCTGCAGCCATGCGGCGTAGAGATGCTGCGGAATCTGGTAGTGGAAATTCGTGTTCGACACGTTCAGCGTGAAGCGGCGGGAAATCGGTGAGAGCGGCGCCAGGTTCCAGGTCGACGCGTCGTTCCAGACAGGGAAGAGCGACTCGATGCCGGCCGGGACGGCGCCGTTGGTCGCGTCGAGATTGCCGGTGCACGAGGCGCACCACAGGATGATCGTCTGCTGCCGGATGAATTCGCCGCCGATCTTCACGTCCTGCCGTCCCATCCTGTCGAAGGAGAACGTGAAGTCGTCGCGAACCGAGTAGTTGTTCTGCGTCTGGTCCTGGCCGACGGCCTGGCCGATCGAATAGCTGCGGAGGGTGATCACCTTCGAGCCGCCGCAGCGTACCGGCGCGTCGGGGAAACAGCCGCCGTTCCACGTCACCGCCGCGTCGCGCGTGTAGTTGAAGAGCGATGCGCCCCCCTTGATCTCGTTCACCGATCGCGTGCCGAGCACCTGTGTCAGCGTGCTGAAGACTTCGTTGCTGTGACGCTGCTCGCGCCGCGCGGTCGAGGGATGGCTCGTCGCGCCACCCGTGCCGCTGTTGGGCAGGTCGTTGTAGTACTTCTGGAAGCGCGTCATGACATGGGTCTTCGACGAGAACTGCACGTCGCCGCGCACGATCCCCTTGCGTTGCCGGCTCTTCGCGGCCAGATCGACGTTGAACGCCGGGTACGGGCTCGAAAACGTGACCGTCTGCGGCTGCCGCTCCTGCTCGTAGTTGCCGAAGAAATGGATCCGGTCCTTTCGCACCGGTCCGCCGAGGGTCGTCACGACCTGCTGATCCTGATAGGGCACGACGCGCTTCTGGATGAAGTCCGACGCGTTGAACCGATCGCTCCGGAAGTAGCCGGCGACGGTACCCGCATACGTGTTCGTCCCCGACTTCGTCACGGCGTTGGCCAGCATCCCCGACGAACGCCCCTGCGTCGCGTCGAAGCGGTTGGTCACGACGACGAACTCCGCGATGGCGTCCATGCTGTAGCTCGGCTGGTTCTGGTCGGTGCCGGGAATCAGGTGTGTGATCTGCTGGCCGTCGATGTTGATCTGCGAGTAGCCCTGGCGCGCCTGCGGGATGTTGCTGCTCTCGTTCTGGCGGCTGCCGGGCGCGAGCATCGCGAGGTCCATCCAGTTGCGACCGTTGATCGGCAGGTCCTGCATCTGCCGCTTGTCGATGTTGCCGCCGAGCGTGGACGAGGCCGTGCCGACGAGCGGCGCTTCGCCGCTGACGACGATCGACTCCTGCACGTCCGACACCGACAGCTGCAGGTTGAGCACGGCGGTCTGTCCGACCTGCGCGACCACCTCTTTCGCGGCCGTGCCGAACCCGGGCAACTCCGCACGCACGCGGTAGTCGCCGATCCGAATCGGCACGCGGTAGCCGCCGCGCTCGTCGGTGACGGTGACGAAGTTGTTGCCGGACGCCGTATGGACGGCGGTGATGGTGACGCCCGGCAGCACACCCCCGCTGCTGTCGGTGATGGTGCCGGTCAGCACCGCTTCCTGTGCGAAGCCGGTGCGCGGCACCAGGAAGAGCGCGCACAGCATGAAGACACGAGTGATCACACGTTGACTGTCCACGTCCCGCTCCTTGTCTGGTGGAAACCTGGCGAAGACTTGGAGCGCGGAACAGCAAGCACCGCTCCACCCACGCGACTGCGCTGATTTGCTGAACGTTTTCAGCGATGCGTGCGGCGAGGCGTGCGCGGCCCGGCGGTCACCGGCGGCGAATCACACAGCTTTGTGGAGAGTCGAAGGAGGCGGGCCACATCTTGGTGCGAAAGCGTGGCTGCGTGGCCGATCCGAGCCGACAAACGTGTGCGTCGCGCCGAGGCGCGCGACACTAATGCGTCGTCGTGCGCAGCGTCGAGGGGAGCGCGCTGATCACCGCGCGATGCATCGTCACGATGGCGGGGTCGGCCTTCAGCACGGCGTCGTAGTGCTGGCGGAAGCCGCCGGGCGAGTCGCCTGCCGTCAGCAGCTCGCGCGTCTCGAGCAGCAGGATCTGCGCTTCCGCGCTGACTTGATCGGGCGTCATCGCGGGGCGCGCGGGGGTGTGACGCCGCCGATCGTTGGCGTTGCTGATGAGCTCGTCGACCCGCACGATCAATTCCGAAATCGGGTGGAGCCACGAGAACGCCGAGTCGCGAATGAGCAGCTGCAGCATCTCGCCGGGCGTGACGGCGCCGTGCCCCTGTTCGTAGGCGGCGCGCTCGCGTTCGATCAAAGCCTTGTGGAGATCCAGGAGGGTCTGGCGGACCTGCCTGAGGCTTTCCTGAGGATTCATGGTGTAGTTTAAACTGTTCCGTGCGCGCCGCAGCTCTGCTACTGACCTTGGCACTGGCTGGCTGCGCACTCCATGCCCCGGCCGTCAGCCTGGCCGCGGCGCCGGATCCAACCCCCTCTCGCGCCGGCGACATCGACCGGCTGGTCGAACGCGGATGCTACCGCTGTCTCGAGCAGGCGCACGAGGCCGCGGCTGCTGCCTCCGATGCCGTTCGCACGTTCGAGACGGCGCTGCTGCTGGCCGCGCGCTCCAAGGAGCTCGGCCTGCCGTTCGCGCCCTGGATGGAGAAAGCCCGCGCGGCCGCGCCGCCGGGCCCCGACTGGTCCGATTACCTCGCGATCGTCGACGCACTGCGCATCGATCCGCTCGCGGACGATCGCGACGTGACGCTGCTCGACACGTTGAAGAACCGCGCGTCAGCCGACAAGGTGGCCGGGTGGCGGACAGATCTGGCAACGGGCGCCGGCTCGCCCCTGCTGCGTACGTATCTCGAGCTCTCGCTGATCTGCCAGTACATCGTCGAGGACCGCAACGTGACGATTGCCGCGGCGGTGCAGCGGTTCCACGACGTTCCGCTCGTCGAGTACCGCGCGGGCGCGTGCGGGCCGGGACAGGCGCCGCACCTGGCCGCGGTGCGGGAAGCCGTGCCCGATTTCGCCGACGTGGATTTCGCGCTCGGCCGCTACGCGATGGACATACCGCAGCAGCCGGACCAGGACGAAGCGCTTCGCCGCTTCACCGCCGCACATGCCGCCTTTCCCGCGTCGCCCGCCATCATCGCGAACCTGGCGGCGGTCCGCCGCGACCGCGAGGAATGGGTCGATGCGCTCGAGGCCTACGACGCGACGCTGGCGCTCGTCGCGACACATCGCGACGCGCTGCTCGGCCGCATGGTGACGCTCTCGCACCTGGCGCGCTACGAAGACGCCATCGCGACCGCGGCGCACATCCTCGACCTGGGAAGCTGGTTCACGGGCGAAGCCTACTACTGGCGCGCGTGGAACGAATACCACCTCGCGCGGATAGACGAGGCGCGCGCAGATACCGACAAGGCCAAGGGATTGATGCACAACGCCGCGGTGCTGGTGCTCTCCGGGATGATCGAATGGCACGAACACCGGCACGACGAGAGCGAGGCGGAACTGCAGGACGCGCTGACGCTCGACGCCGGCGAGTGCGAGGCGGCGTTCCTGCTCGGCTCCGTGCGCGCCGAGCGGCGCCAGTGGACATCGGGCGCGGCCGCCTTCGAGCTCGCGCAACGGTGCTACGACCTGTCGGTGACGCTGCGGCGCGAGACGATCGCCCGCATCACCGCGGGACCGGGCAGCGAAGAAGGGAAAGCACGGCTCATCGCACGCCAGCAGCGCGCGATGACCGAGGAGGCGCAGCACCGCGACGAGGCGGCACAGAACGCCGCGCAATTGCAGAAACGCGGCGGCGTATAGGTGGATTCAGGCAGGGATCAGGGATCGGGGATCGGGGATCGGGGATCAGGGACTCACAGATACAGGTGCAGTTGTGCCAGCCACGTCGTGATGTTGGTTTCCAGCGTGTGGCTGTGGTCGTGGTAATACGACACGACCACGTTCCAGTGCGTCCTCGGTAGCAGGTCCGCCTCGAACGCCAGCCGTCGTATTTCCTCGAAGCCCGGGACACCGCCCGACGTGCGGAGCTGCGGCGAGAATTTCAGCCACACGCCGCGATACGCCTCCACGGCGGTCTCGTTGACCGCGACCCATGAGTGCCCGCCACGCGCCTCCGCCTGCAGGCTCGCGTCGACTTCGGTCCACACGCTGATGCGCGGCGTCGGCGCGAACCCGAGCGCGCCGCCGGCGGCGCCCGACTTCGGCTCCAGGTCCGTCGCATCGCGATAGATCGCCGAGCCGACGATGGCCGCCCGCGGCGTCAGGTCGCGCTGCCAGCGTCCCGCCATCGAGAAGCCGCGGCGCGCGGTGTCGTGCACGATCGCCTCGGCCTTCCCGGGACTGAGCGTCACCTGCAGCAGCGAGGCGCCCCTCGTCGCGCTCAGCTCGACGCCGTACACCTGGTCGTTGCGATCGAAATCGAGATTCGTCCGCGTGTAGGCGGTGTGATCGGAAAACCGCACGCCGTAGGCCGGCTTGAAGCGCCCCAAGCGGATCCCGAAGCCGCCGTGGGCTTGATACCCGAGCCAGTGCTCGTAGGAGATGAACGCCGCATCCGGCTGCGTGCGGCCGTTCCTCACCGCCGACTCCGGCGGCTCGCGTCCGGCCGTTGCGTACGCGGTCCATCCGCTCTTTTGAACGGCGCCGATCGCGTCGATGTTCATCAGGAAGTTCCGGTCGAAGTGGCCGCCCGGGAACCCGACGCGGAGGTGCGAGGGACGCAACTCGAGACCAGGGCGCACCGGCCCCAGCGCGTCGCCGAGCGCGCCGAACAGGAACGCCTGCTCGCCGCGTGGATCCTCGTCGGCGCCCGGGGCCGGCGCCGTCCCGCTGGCGCCGGTCGTCGACAGCTCGCGATGCGAGAGCTGCCGTCCGTACGGCGTCAGCAGTCCGCCACCCGAGGGGGAGTAATGACATGCCGTGCAGCGCGTGTACTGCCGGGCGAGGAACATCGGCTCCGCCCATGCGGTTGACGGCGCGAGCGTCAACGCCAGGAGGACGGCGCACGCCGCACAGAGAGCAGTCCTGGACATGCCCGGATATCATCTTCTGAACGGATGCATACGGCGTACGGTTACGTGCTCGTGTTCCTCGGAGGAGGGCTTGGCGCGGCGGCGCGTCACTGGGTGAATCGCACCGCGATGAACATCGTCGGACCCGACTATCCGGCCGGCACGCTGGCCGTGAACATCGTGGGTTCGATGGCAATGGGGATGCTCGCCTCCTGGTTCGCGTTCCGCGGCGAGACGGCGACGGCGGCCGAGCGCTTGTTTCTCACGACCGGGGTGCTCGGCGGCTTCACGACGTTCTCGGCCTTCGCGCTCGACACGACGCTGATGTGGGAGCGGCACGACTGGGCGGCCGCGCTGGTGTACGCCGGCTCGTCCGTGTTGCTGTCGATTGGGGGGCTGATAGCGGGTATGTTTGTCGTTCGGGTTTCACTGTCATAGGCAAGTCCGCGGGTCCAGAAGGACCCGCCCTACAGCCGAGCAGATCCGGTGGGTCCAACAGACCCGCCCTGCAGCCGTCTCTACTCTACGCAGGAGAACGTCACATGCGCGCCGTCATCGCCATGCTCGTCATCGTCGCCGGCGTCCTCGTCGCTGCGCAGCAGGCGCCGCAACTCCCGGCGCCATTTGCCACCGAGTCCGCCAACAACGCGCCGCGCGTCGTCGAGGCGCCGGCGGGCGCCCGCCTGCAGGTGCCGCAGGGATTCACCGTCCAGATGTGGGCGGCCGGCTTCGACACGCCGCGCTTCATGCTGCTCGCGCCGGGCGGCGAGATCCTGCTGTCCGACAGTGGCTCCGGCACGGTGTACGTCTTCGCCCGCGGAAATGGCGCTGACAGGAGGTCGCTGATCACCGGACTGAGCCGCCCCTACGGGCTCGCCTTCTGGCAGAACTACCTGTACGTCGCGGAGACCGATTCGGTGAAGCGCTATCCCTACGACGCGCAGGCGCTCACCGCCGGCCCGGGACAGGAGGTCGTGAAGGTGCCGGGCGGCGGCAACCACTGGACGCGCGCGATCGTGTTCGACCGCGCCGGGCAGAAGATGTACGTGAGCGTCGGCTCATCGTCCAACATCGCGCCCGACCCGGAGGAGCGTGCCGCCATCAACCGCTACAACCCCGATGGCAGCGCGCACGAGATCTACGCCGCGGGCACGCGCAACCCGTCGAGCATTCACTGGTATCCGAACAGCGACACGCTGTGGGCGACGGTCATCGAGCGTGACGGGCTCGGCGACAATTTGCCGCCCGACTATTTCACGCACGTGCAGCAGAGCGGCTTCTACGGGTGGCCGTGGGCGTACTTCGGCCCGCACGCGGAGCCGCGCCACAACGGCCAGCACCCGGAGCTCGTGCAGAAGACGATCACGCCGGACGTCGCCCTGCCGGCGCACAACTCGCCGCTCGATTTCGCGTTCTACACCGGCACGCAGTTCCCTGCCGAGTACCGGGGCGGCGCGTTCATCACGCTGCATGGCACGTGGAACCGCTCGCAGCGCGCCGGCTACAAGGTCGTCTACGTGCCGTTCCAGAACGGCCGGCCGGCGGGTGCACCGAAGGATTTCCTGACCGGGTGGATGATCGCGCCGGCGAACAAGGACGTATGGGGACGCCCCGTCGGCGTCGTCACGCTGTCCGACGGCAGCCTGCTCGTATCCGATGACGGCGGGAAGAAGATCTGGCGGGTCGCCTACGGCGGCCAGCCGGCAGCGGGCAGCAGGCAGTAAACAGGCGGCTTCCGCCGCTGCCGGCTGCGTGCGGCCGACTACTGGGGATCGCGGCGAATGCCGTCGAGGACCGACGGAAAGCAGTCGGGACAGATGCCGTGGCTGAACTCGGCCTCGGAATGGTCCGACAGGTAGCCTTCGAGCTGCTGCCAGTACTTGTCGTCGACGCGAATCTTCTTGCAGTAGGAGCACATCGGCAGCAGGCCGCGCAGCTGCTTGACGTTGGCGAGCGCCTGTTCGAGGTCCCCGAGCCGGCGCGCCATGCTCTCCTGCAGCGCCACCATGCGCATCCCGACCTGGGTGCGCGCCTTCAGCTCCGCCGCCTTGAACGGCTTGATGACGTAGTCGTCAGCGCCCGCGTCGAGCCCGGCGGTGATGTCGGTGGTCTCCGACGCGCTCGTCACCATCAGGATGTAGAGCGGCGGGAAGGACGGCAGCAGCCGGGCGCCGCGACAGAGGTCCACGCCGTCGATGCCCGGCATCATGCGGTCGAGCACGAGCACCGTCGACTGCGTGCGCGCCTGGATCTGCGCCCAGGCGTCGTGGCCGTCTTCGGCAACCGCCACGTCGGCGCCGCATCCGGCCAGCGCGTGCATGGCCAGCCGCCGGCTGATGGGGTCGTCGTCGGCTATCAGAATCTGCATCGATGGTCCCTCGTGTGCGCGGGAAAGAGCAGGGAACGTGCCGGGCTTGGGCGGGGATTTCCCGCGATTTTGGGCCGATACTTACCGATCCCGTAGCGGAGGTGTGCGGGACGTGCACGGGAGCCGTGCGGCAGGCGCACAGGCCATCGTCAGCGCGCGGCGAAGAAGGACGGCAGCGGCATGTCGCGCATGGTGCGGAGGCCTGGCGCCGCGGTGATGACGTGCGGGATCGAGTTCACCGTCATCGAGGCGGTCGCGATGTCGCCGTGAATGCCGCCCTGCACCTTCGAATAGATGCGCGGCGAGCCGTCGATCAGCACCGAGTCGAACGATTCCGGCGCGCCGAGATACGCGTCGAGCTGCAGCAGGATCTTCGCCTCGTCGCCGACGTAGCCGACGCCTTCCTGGCTGAGGCCGGCGACGTAGCCCGGGTCCACGGCCAGCAGCTCGCTGCACACTTCTTCCTCGGCGATCCACGGACGCACCTCGTCGGTGATCCGCGTCAGCGCCCACCCCATCGCGTCGCCAATCATCTGGATCGATTCGGTGAAGCCGACGTGCCGCACCGAGCCCGCCGCCACCTGCTGGTCGAACTGTTCGCGCGTGAGGCCCGCGCCGATCTTCTGCTGGAACGGCAGCCGGCGGGTGCGCGCGTCCTGCACGCGCCGCACCTCGATGCGATTGACCTGCTCGCACACCGACGTCAGCGCAATTGGCAGCGCGTCCATCGTGAACCCGGGGTTCACGCCGGTCCCCAGCACCGCGACCTTCGCCTTCCGCGCCATGGCGTCGAGCTGCTTCGCGAGACGGCGGTTCCGCGCCGCCGGATAGGCGAGCTCCTCGGTCGTCGAGACGACGGGCAGGCGGAGCTTCAGCAGCTGCTCGAGCTGCGGCATCACGCCCTTGAGCGAGGACGAGGTGCAGAGGACGGCGATGTCTGGCTTGGACGCTTTCGCGGCCTTCCGGAGATCGCCGCTCACCTTCACGCGCAGCCGTCGCCCCAGATCGATGATGTCGCCGACATCGCGGCCACTCTTGTTCTCGTCGATGTCCACGGCGGAGACGATGCGGAAGCTGCGGCGGGCGGCGAGCTGGCGCGCGACGGCCGCGCCGATCGGTCCCAACCCCACGTGCATCACGCGAATAGTCATAAGCGTACGGAGAGGCGGACGTTCGGGTCCGGCTCGAGCTCCCTAATGTAACATTCGCGCGTGCGCACCTTGCGCGGCGTTTTCGCGGCCCTTCTGACCATCGCTCTCACCGCGGACGGGCATGCGTCGCAGCGGCTCGATCAGCCGCTCCCCGGCGCGCGCTCGCCCCGCAACGCCAGCTACGACATCGACGTGCGGCTCGAGCCGGCCGATCGCTCGCTGCACGGACACGAACGCATTCGCTGGCGCAATATCAGCGCGAATCCGACGAGCGAGCTGCAATTCCATCTCTACTGGAACGCGTGGCGCAACGCGGAGTCCACCTGGCTGCGCGAACGCCGCCTGGGCGGCAATACCAACACGCCGCGGTCCGATGCGTGGGGATCGATCGACATCCAGCGGCTCCGCGTCGTCGCGCCCGGGCGGGTCGACGAGGCAACGCCCCGGCTGCATTTCATCGCGCCGGATGACGGCAACACGGCGGATCGGACGGTGGCCTCCCTGGCGCTGGCGCGCCCGGTGGCGCCGGACGAAACGATCGACATCGAGATCGACTGGAGCGCGAAGATCCCCCGGCCGTTCGCGCGCACGGGCTACATCGACGACTACTACTTCTTCGGCCAGTGGTTCCCCAAGCTCGGCGTCCTCGAAGACGCGGGATGGAACACCCACCAGTTCCACTCGGGCACCGAGTTCTACTCGGACTACGGCGTCTACGACGTGCGGATGACCGTGCCCCGCGGCTACGTCGTCGGCGCGTCGGGCCGCGAGGCGGACGTCGCCGACGGACCGAACGGAACGGCGGTCCACCGCTATCACGGCGAGGACATTCACGATTTCGCGTGGGTGACGAGCCCGGACTTCCTCGTGCGGACGCGCACGTTCACGCATCCGACGCTGCCGCTCGTGGAGATGCGCCTGCTGCTGCGGCCGAATCATGCGGGCCAGGAGGACCGGCACTTCGACGCGGCCGCCGCAACGCTGAAGTACTACGGCGAGTGGTTCGGCCCCTATCCGTACGACAACGTCACCATCGTCGATCCCGCGTTCCAGAGCGGCAGCGGCGGCATGGAGTACCCGACGCTCTTCACCGCCGGCACGCGCTGGATTGCCCCGCGGCGCGAGATCGACGTCGAGGAAGTGACCATCCACGAGGCCGGCCACCAGTGGTGGTACGGCGTGGTCGGCAGCAACGAGTTCGAGCACGCGTGGATGGACGAGGGGATCAACCAGTTTTCCGAGGCGCGCACCGACGAAGCGGCGTTCGGCTCGCGGAACTATCTTTCGCGGCGCTACTTCGGCGGCGTCATCCCATGGGTGTTCGACGACATCCGCGTGCAGCGCGCATGGGACGAGGGGCTGGCAGGCTACCGCGCGCAGGCGGAATCCGACGCCGAGGCCACGCCGTCGTTCCGCTACTGGCCGTCGACCGGCGGCAACATCACCTACTTCAAGACCGCGCTCTGGCTGCACACGCTCGAAGGGTGGTTGGGATGGCCGACGCTGCAGGGGGCGATGTCCACCTACTTCGAGCGGTGGAAGTTCCGCCATCCGCAGCCCGCCGATTTCTTCCAGGCCATCAGCGAGGCCGCGGGACGCGACATGACGCCGTTCTTCGACGAGGTCTATCGCGGCTCGAACACGTTCGACTACGGAGTCCAGCAGCTCACGAGCGAGCCTGTCTCGCCGAAGGCGTCAGGCGAAGGCGGAGGCAAGGACAGGTTTCGCACCACCGTCGTCGCGCGCCGGTTCGGCGAAGCGATCTTTCCCGTCGAGATCGTCACGACGTTCAACGACGGATCGAAGAAGACCGAGCGGTGGGACGGCATGGAGCGGCGCGCCATCTACCGCTATGACGGTGCCGTGCGCGCCCGATCGGTGGAAGTCGATCCCGGCCGCGTCCTGATGCTCGACGTGAACCGCACCAACAACAGCCGCACGCTCGAACCGCGTGCGGGCGACGCCAGCCTGAAGTGGAGCCTCAAGTGGATGACGTGGCTCCAGGACCTGCTCATCACCTATGCGCTCCTGGTCTGACGGCTGGCGGCGCGTCGTCTCCGCGCCCGCGGTCATCGCCGGCGTGTTCCTGGTGACGCTGCTCGCCGCGCTGCCGCTCGCGCTCACGCTGCGCGGAGCGCTGCGCGACCATCTCGGGTCGAGCCTGGCGGCCAACGATGCCGCCGACGGCGTCAACTACGACTGGTGGCAGGAGTTCACGTCGCAGGCGAGCGGCATCGGGACGACCTTCACCCCGTCGGTCATCGGGTTCGCGACGACCCTCGACAGCGTGAGCGGATTGCTCGATAAACGGACGTTGATCACGCCGATTGCGTCGGCGCTCGGGATCTACGTCGCGGCGTGGATGTTCATGGCCGGCGGCATCCTCGACCGTTACGCGCGCGGCCGCCGCGTTGGCGCGCACGGCTTCTTCGCCGCCTCGGGCACGTTCTTCTTCCGCTTCCTGCGCCTTGGCGCCGGTGCAGCCGCGGTGTACTGGTTTCTCTTCGCCTACGTGCACCAATGGCTGTTCGGCACGTGGTACGTGAGCGTGACGCGCGACGTCGCCGTGGAGCAGACGGTGTTCTACTGGCGGCTGCTGATGTATGCCCTCTTCACCGCCCTCCTGGCGCTCACCGCCGTCGTGTTCGATTACGCGAAGGTCCGCGCGGTCGTCGAGGATCGGCGCAGCATGACCGGCGCGCTCGTCGCGGCGATGCGGTTCATCGTCCGCCATCCCGGCCGCGTCGCGGGCGTGTATGCCCTCAACGTTACGGTGCTGCTGGTCATTGTCGCGATCTGGGCGATTGTGGCGCCCGGCGCGGGCGGCGCGGGCGCCTCGATGTGGCTGGGGTTCGCCGCGTCGCAGGCCTACGTGCTCGCGCGGCTCGTCGTGAAGCTGCAGGGGCTCGCGTCGGCAACCGCGGTCTTCCAGCGCTCGCTGGCGCACTGGGGCTACGCGGCGGCGCCGGCGTTCGTGCCGCCCGCACCGCCGATCGTCGACGCCCGCGCCGTCAGCGCTTCAAGGTAGCGCCCGACAACTCGGCCACCGCTCCGAGCGTGGTCTGCGCCGCGTTCAGGCCGAGACGGAAATCACGGTCGCTGAAGGTCGCGTAGCGGTCGGTCGGCTGATGCCAGTGCGGATCCCATCCCGCGCCGATGTGCATCCCCCGTTCGTTCTCGCGCACGCTGAGCGCCGGCACGAAGTCCATGAACGGGTTGGAGTCGGTGTTGGTCATGTGCGAACCGACCGCCGCCGGATAATCCGTCGCGTATTTCTCGTTGGCATCGCGCAGGACGAACGCCAGCCTCATCGCCTCGTCCGCGAAGCGTGACGTGGATTGAAACTCGATGTTCACGTCGGCTTCCGGCCGCTGCTCGGGGCTGAGGCTGCCGTCCGGCCGCGGCATGCCGTGGTCGAAGAGCAGCATGTCGTGCTGAATGATGCCGAGCCACCTCGGTTCCGGATAGCGCCCCGATCGCGGCGGGTCCTCCTTCCCCTGCAGGCCGGCCCGCTGCTCGATGTACGCCTGCGCGCCATTGAGGCCGGTTTCCTCGTTGTTCCACAGGACGAACCTGATGGTCCGCTCCGTCTGCACGTCGGACCCGCTGAGCACGCGCGCCAGCTCCATCACGAGCGCCGTGCCTGAACCGTCGTCGTTGGCCGCTTCGCCAAAACCGATTCCGTCCATGTGGGCGCTGACGATGTACATCTCCTGCGGCCGCACGGCGCCGACCTTGGTGCAGAACACTTCCTGGCGCGGTCCCGGCGTCGTCGCCTGGGAGTCGAGCTGACGCAGCGTCTGGTCCGGCTGCGCCATCGCGTCCCTGTTGACGCCCGTTGGCCGGGTGACGCCACGAAGCCGCGACCCACCCTGCCCGCGACGGATCTCTCCACTGGCCACCACGGGAGAGGGCCGTGCTGGCTGCGCCGCCGCGGGCGCGGGCGGCGGAGGAGTGAAGACGTAATCGAGGCGTTCCGGCGCGCAGCCGTAGCTTCTCAGCTGCCGTTCGATCCAATCGACCGCTGCGCGGTTGCGGTCGGTGCCCTGTTGACGATCGCCGAACCTGGTGAGCTCCTTGATCGTCGCCTTGTAGCGCTCCAGATCGAGGCGCCCGACGAGCGCATTTACCGCGTCGGTCGCGACGGCTGGCGCCTGCCCACGCAGAGCGCCGGGCAACACCAACATGGCCAGGGCGACAGCGGCGCCGCAGATAGAACAGCGACTCGTCCAGCGCATCTCACCTTCTCCGGAATAGCGGCCGGCACGGCCGCACGACAGACGCCGTCAATGCGCAGCCGCCGCGGGCGCGCGCCCTTTCGGACGGCGCATGATGAGAATCAACGGCAGCAGCATGAGGAAGATCCCCCCGAGCAACCGGAACAGCCACACGAACGACACCATGGACGCCTGCTGCAGCAGCATCCCGTGCAGCGCGGCGTACGCGCGCTCGGTGGCGGTCACCGCGTCAACGCCCCTGGCCATGAAACCCGCCTTTATCTGCGCGAGCAACGACTGCGTCTGCGGGTCGTAGATGGTGATCTGTTCGCCGAGCACCGCGCCGACCGTCTGGCGCTGCCGCGTCAGCATCGTCCCGGTCACCGCGATGCCGACGCTGCCGCCGATGTTGCGCATGAGATTGAAGAGGCTCGTGGCGTTGCCCATGCGCTGCGGCGCGATGGCCTGCATCGTCGCCGTCGTGAGCGGGACAAACGTCAGCGCCATGCCGGTGCCCTGCAGCGCCTGCGGCCAGAAGATGTCCCAGTAACCCGCATTCAGGTTCAGCGAGCCCAGCCAGATCAACGTGAAGCCGGCGACGGTGAAGCCGACCGCCAGCAGCTTGCGCACGTCGATCTTGCTCGTGAGGAAGCCGACGATCGGCATCATGATGAGCGAACCCATGCCGCGCGGCGCCATCGCGATGCCCGCCTGCATCGACGGATAGCCGAGCAGCGTCTGCAGCATCACGGGCAGCAGCACCATGCTTCCGTAGAGCACGAACCCGAGCATCGTCATCAGGAAGACGCCGGTCGCGTAGCTGCGTTCCTTGAAGACGCGCAGGTCGATGATCGGGTGCTCGGTGGTCCACTCGTGGATGATGAGGACGAGCAGCGTCACGCCGGACACGATCGACAGCGCCAGGATCGATCGATTCGCGAACCAGTCCTCTTCCTGCCCCTTGTCGAGCACGTACTGCAGCGCGCCGATCCCGACGACGAGCATCCCGATGCCCCAGTAGTCGATCTTCCCGGCCTCGCGCCGCAGGTACGGCGGATCGAAGATGAACATCTTCGTCATGACGATCGAGGCGATGCCGACGGGCAGGTTGATGTAGAACACCCAGCGCCAGCTGTAGCTGTCGGTCAGCCACCCGCCGACGACGGGGCCGAGAATGGGCGCGACGACGATGCCGAGGCCCCAGAAGCCCATCGCCTTGCCGCGCTCGTGCGGCTCGAACGACTCGAGCAGCACCGCCTGCGAGAGCGGCTGCAGCGCGCCGCCGGTCGCGCCCTGCAGGATGCGGAATGCGATGAGCGATCCGAGGTTGGGCGCAATGCCGCAGAGAAACGACGAGATGGTGAAACCGGTGACCGACATCATCAGCAGCCGCTTGCGGCCGAAGGTGGCGGCCAGCCAGCCGGTCATCGGCAGGATGATGGCGTTGGCGACGAGATAGGACGTCAGCACCCACGTCGCCTCGTCGATCGTCGCCGACATCGTCGCCGCGATGTGCGGCAGCGACACGTTGACGACCGTCGTGTCGAGCACCTCCATGAAGGTGCCGAACATGACGGCGATGGCGACGATCCACGGGTTGACGTGACGATGTTCGGCCATCGACTGCGCCTATTTCGTATACACCTTCGCGGTCACTGACATGCCCGGCCGCAGCAGTTGCGCCGCGTCCTGCTTCTCGTCGAGCACGATGCGCACGGGCACGCGCTGGACGACCTTGACGAAGTTGCCGGTGGCGTTCTCCGGCGGCAGCAGGCTGAAGCGCGAGCCCGTCGCGGCGGCGAGGCTCTCGACGTGCGCCTTGAAGTCGCGCCCGCCGTAGGCGTCCACCTCGATGACCGCCGGCTGCCCGGGACGCATGCTCTCCAGCTGCGTCTCCTTGAAGTTCGCGGTCACCCACACTTCCTCGAGCGGGATGATGGTCATCAGCGGCTGCCCCGGCTGGATGACCTGGCCGACCTCGACGCCCTTCTTGCTGACGATCCCTTTCATCGGCGCCTTGACGGTGGTGTATTGGACGTTCAGCTCCGCCTGCTGCAGGGCGGCGCGCTGCTGCAGCACGCGCGCGTCGGCCGACGAGGCGCGGGCGCGCTGCGCGGCCACCTGCTCGGGAGCGGTCTGCGCGGTCTGCAGTTGCGCGGCCGCCTGCGTGTGGCCGGCGCGCGCCTGCATCAGCTGGCTCTGCGCGACCGAGATGCCTGCCTGGGCTTCCTGCACCTGCGCCTTCGCGGAATCGGCCGCGGCACGCGCGGCGTCGGCCGCGGCGACCGCGGCATCGTATTGCTGCTGGGCAATCTCGTCCTTCGCCAGCAGTCCCTTGAACCGTTCGACGTCCTTCGCCGTCCTGGCCGCGTTCGCTTCCGCCTCGCGCTGGCGGGCCTGCGCCGTCGCCAGCCGCGCGGTGGCGGCCTCGATGCCGCGCTGCGCCGTGTCGATGCCGGCCTCCGCCTGCTCGACCCCGCCACGGGCGTTCGACACGTTGCCGGTCGCCGCCGTCGACGTGATGGGAATGTTCACGCGCGCCGCCGCGGCATCCGCTTCCGCTGTCGCCACCTCCGCGCGCGCCTTTTCGAGCGCCACCTGGTAGTCGCGCGGATCGATGACCACCAGCACCGTGCCCGCCTCGACCTGCTGGTTCTCCTTGACCGGCACCTCGATGACCGTCCCGCCGACGCGCGCGGCCACCGGCGTCACGTGCGCGTCCACCTGCGCATCGTCCGTCGTCTCGCGGCCGGCGGTCGCCCAGAGCCATACCGACGCGCCCAGCACCACGATCACGACGGCGACGATCGCAATGCGAATCCGTTTGTTCATTCCGTTCCGTTCTCCTCCGGCCGGTCCACAAGGACCCGCCCTACCTGACGTCGCGCTCGATCGGGCGGGTTCGAAGGACCCGCCCTCCCCTACGGGGTGCTGATTCCCAGGATGCGCTGGACGGCGGCTTCGGCGTCGCCGAGCGATCGCGCCAGCACCGCCTTGGCGACGTCGAACCCGAGCAGCGCGTCGATGTACTGCTCGTCGGCCGTGGTCACCGACTGCTGCGCCTGGACGACTTCGATGTTGTTGGCGACGCCCGCGGCAAATCGATCGCGCGCCTGCGTCAGCTCCTGGTTCGCCAGCTCGCGCGAGCGCGTCGCGACCTGCAGCTGCTCGCCGGTAGCCTGCAGGTCGAGGAACGACGCGCGCACGTCGTAGTAGATCTCCGCGCGCATGTCCTCGGCCTCCGCCCGCCGCTGACGCAGATCGGCGTCGGCCTGCGCAATGCGTCCCTGCGTGCGGCCGCCCTGGAAGATGGGAATGTTCACCGATCCCGACAGGCTGTAGGTGGCCACCGCGTCGGTCGCTTTCAGGCCCAGCGCTCCATAGTCGGCGTTGACCCGCACCGACGGCAGCAGCTCGCTCGATGCCACCGCGCGGACCGCTTCCGCGGCCTTCACGCGCTCGAGCGCCGAAAGATAGTCGGGACGCTCCCGGTACGCCTGCGCCAGCGCCTCCTCGACGGTCAAGTCGGGCACGGGGACGTTCGGCAGCTGCGCGCTGACGGCGAACGGCTGGCCGACGGGAAGACCGATGACGCGCGCCAGCTGCAACCGCGTCTTCTCCAGGTCGTTCTGCGACGAGGTGACGCGCAGCCGGTCGCCGTTGAGCCGCACTTCCGCCCGCACGACGTCGATGCCGGCGATGATGCCGCCCTGCTTGAGGTCCTGCGCCTGCTGATAGAGCGCCTGCGACGTCGCCAGCTGCGAGCGCGCCGAGGAGGCGCGCGCGTCGGCGGCGAGCGCCTCGAGGTACGCGTTGGCGGCCACGAGGACGACGAGGTCGCGCGCGCTCCGGTACGAGTGGCGCGCGGCTTCGACGTTGTGCGTCTCGGCGCGCGTCTCGTTGGAGGCGCGGCGATCGAGCACCGACTGCGAGAGGAAGACGCGCGCGTCGAACACGTTGAAGGGGCCGACGACGCGCGGGATGTTGAACGCCGCCCCGGAGAATCCGAACGCTTCGAGATTGTTCCGCTGCCGCGACTCGGAGATGCGCGCGTTGAGGTTCGGCAGCAGCTCGCTCAGCGCGGCGCGGCGCACGCCGGCCGCGTGCGACATCGACTCCTCGGACAGCAGCACGCCGAGGTTGTGCTCGAGCGCACGGCGGATGATGTCGGCAACGGTGAGCTGCAGCGTTTCGCTCGTCGCGGCGCCCTGGGGCACGCCGCCGGCGAACGGGCTGTTCGGCGGCAGCTGCCGCGAGGGTCCGCCGGCCTGCTCTGCCGCCACCTGGGCGGCGAGCAGCAGCAACGCTGTCATGAAAGGGAACGCAGTCGTGGTATGGCGAATCACAGTACGGTCACGCCTCAGTAAGCCTAAGACGCAATCGTAGCTACGGACGTCCCAAAACCCCAAACTCCATCCCAATCGCTTGGGTTTGGAATCCGGGGTGTGGGAGTGGGATGTGGGACTTGCTTACGCCTGCAACCGGGCTTCGATCAGCGCATCCCGAACGGCCGGCGGGAACGTCGTCGCCGGCAGGACGGAGCCGGCGAGGATCTCGCGCAGCCGATCGGCGTCGACCGACTCCTCCGCGAGCAGTTCTTCGGCGAGCGCCTTCACCGCGGCGCGCTGCCGCTCGATGATCTGCCGCGAGGTTTCGTAGCCGCGCATCACGAGGGTGCGGATTTCCTCGTCCACGCGGCGCGCGGTCTCCTCGCTGAAGCCGGCCGCGCGCGCGTCGTTGTCGAACGCGCCCGACGGGCGGCGGTAGTGCAGCGGGCCGAGCGGCGACATGCCGAGCTCGCAGACCATCTTGCGCGCCAGCTCCGTCGCGCGCTCGATGTCGTTGCTCGCGCCGCTCGTCATCTGCCGGAGGAAGAGCTCCTCGGCGATGCGGCCCCCCATCAGGATGGCGATCTGCGTCTCGATGAACGGCTTGCTGTGCGTGTAGCGGTCCGCCTCGGGCAGCTGCATCGTCACGCCGAGCGCGCGGCCCCGCGGGATGATCGTGACCTTGTGCAGCGGGTCGGCATCAGGGAGCAGCGCCGCGACGATGGCGTGTCCCGCCTCGTGGTAGGCGCAGGTGATGCGCTCGCGCTCGCTCATCGCGACCGACTTGCGCTCGACGCCCATCAGCACCTTGTCGCGGGCCGCGTCGAGATCCAGGTTGCCGACCGTCTTGCGGCCGGCGCGCGCGGCGATGAGCGCCGCCTCGTTCACCAGGTTCGCCAGGTCGGCGCCGGAGAAGCCGGGCGTCCCGCGCGCGATCGAACGCAGCTCGACGTCGGGCTCGAGCGCCACCTTCCGCGCGTGCACGCGCAGGATCTGCTCGCGCCCCTTGATGTCGGGATTGCCGACCATCACCTGGCGATCGAAGCGGCCCGGGCGCAGCAGCGCCGGATCGAGGATGTCGTGGCGGTTGGTCGCGCCGACGATGATGATGCTCTCGGACTGCGTGAAGCCGTCCATCTCCACGAGCAGCTGGTTGAGCGTCTGCTCGCGCTCCTCGTGGCTCAGCGAGTTGCCGCCGCGATTGCGGCCGACCGCGTCGAGCTCGTCGATGAAGATGATGCACGCCTTGTGGCGCCGCGCCTCCTTGAACAGCTTGCGGATGCGGGAGGCGCCGACGCCGGCATACATCTCGACGAAGTCGGAGCCGCTCGCCGAAATGAAGGGCACGCCCGCCTCGCCCGCCATCGAGCGCGCCAGCAGCGTCTTGCCGGTGCCGGGAGGGCCGATGAGGAGGATGCCGCGCGGGATCCGTCCGCCGATCTCGGCGAAGCGCTGCGGCTCCTTGAGGAAGTCGACGATCTCGCGCACCTCGTCCTTCGCCTCGTCGACGCCGGCGACGTCGGCGAACGTCATCTTGACGAGCTGCGGATCGATCGTGCGCGCCTTCTCGAGCGTCGGCACGCGGCCGGTCACCGCGCGGAACAACGCCAGCCCCGCGAAGCCGAGCAGCAGCAGGCCGAACGCCATCGCGCCGTAACTACTCGCCGCATGCGAGTCGTCACTTGCCTTGACGTCGAAGGTGATGCCGCGCTGCGCGAGGTCGGTCACAAACGTCGCGTTCGACGCCACGTAGCCCGGCGGCGCAATCGTCACGTAGCGGCCGCCGTCGACGTGCTCGAACTCGAGCGTGCTCTCCGACTGCGTGACGTGACGGACGCGACCCGCCTGGACGTCGTGCAGGAAATCCGAGAACGCGGCGCTCGTCCGCGCCGGCTGCGCAGAGGGCCGCAGCAGATAGAAGGCACCGACCGACAGGATGACGATGAGCGCGCCCGCGACCATCCAGAACAGCCGAGTGCGTGGAAGTTTGCTGCCGAACACGGTACTCCCTCTGCAGAGTCGAGCCAGCGCAACCCGGGCATGCCGGGTGCAAAAGCCCCGTTTGTTTGTGGAGAGCGCGCAGGTGGAGAGCCGAACGCGCTCGAAAATTGTATCGGACGGTTGCCAGACTGTAAACAGTGGTGAGTGCAGAAGTTATTGAGCCCAACGGTATTAGGGGAAGCGCCTTCGCTCCGCCGGCCGGCCGGACGATACGCATCGGCTGCTCCGGCTGGCAATACGCCCACTGGCGGGGCGGGTTCTATCCGGCAGAGCTTCCGACGTCACGCTGGTTCGGGCATTACGCGCTGACCTTCGATACGGTCGAGATCAACAACAGCTTCTACCGCCTGCCGCCGCCGGAGACGTTCGCCAAGTGGCGCGAGCAGGCGCCGCCGCATTTTCTTTACGCGGTGAAGGCGAGCCGCTTCCTGACGCACATGAAGAAGCTGAAGGACCCGCACGATCCGCTCGAGCGGTTCTTCGACAACGCGGCGCACCTCGCGCCGTGCCTCGGACCCGTCCTCTATCAGCTGCCGCCGCGATTCCCGCTGAACCTCGAGCGGTTCGAAATCTTCCTGCGCGCGATCGCGCCCGCGGCGCAGGCCGCGGGTCTGCAGGCGTCCCCGTCCGCAGGCGGCATCCTGAACGTCGTCGAATTCCGGGATCCCAGCTGGTACGACGAGCGGGTGTACGAGCTGCTCCGCCGGTACGACGTCTCGCTCTGCCTGCACGACATGCAGGGCTCGGCCAGCGGCAGGCTCGTGGTCGGGCCGTTCGTCTACGTGCGGTTTCATTTCGGGACGACGAAGTACGGCGGTCGATATCCCGACGAGCGGCTCGACGAGTGGGCGGAATGGCTCTCGGCGCGCGCCGCCGAGGGGCTGCGCATCTTTGCCTATTTCAACAACGACGCCGGTGGCCACGCGCCGCGCGACGCAGTGCGGCTTCGCGCCCGGATTGAGGAGCGCGTCGGCGTCAAATCCCAAGTTCCACGTTCCAAGTTCCAAATCCCAAGCGGAGCCTGAACGGCTCCGGAAGTCCTGGACACGTTGGGATTTGGGATTTGGGATTTGGGATTTGGGATTTTGCGGCTGGTAGAATCCGTCAGCCGCCATGCCGACGCCAGCGCATCTCGCGCTCACGCCGCAGATTGACGAGTTCCGCCGCGAGTTCGAACGGCTCGCCGACGAGGCCGACGCGCTCGTCGCGCCGCTGAGCGACGAGCAGTTCTACTGGCCGCCCGCCGAAGCGTCCTGGTCGGTCGCGCAGTGCATCGATCACCTCAACGTCACCGCACGCCTCTATCTGCCGCAGCTCGACGAGGGGATCGCCAACGCGATTCGCCAGGGACTCTACGGCGAAGGGCCGTTCAAGTACTGGTGGTTCGCCCGCCTGTTCGTCCGCCTGCTCGAGCCGCCGCCGAAGATGCGCGTCAAGACGCCCAGCGTGTTCCAGCCGCCGCCGGCGCGCACGCGGCGAGAGATCATGGCGGCCTTCCGCGCGTATCAGGTGCAGTACGTCGATCGCCTGCGGCAGGCCAACGGCCTCGACCTCGCGCGCGCGCGCGTCCGCTCGCCGGCCGCGTCGTGGATCCAGGTCCCGCTCGGGACGGGATTCATGGCGATGACGGCGCACGAGCGGCGGCACCTGTGGCAGGCGCGGCGCGTCCTCGAGGCACCCGGCTTCCCCAATAATGTTTCCTAGTTTTTTGTCGCAACGGCCAGGTAGGCGATGAGGTCGTCGCGCATCGCCTGGTCGGCGATCCCGGCAAACGCCATCCGATTACCCGGAATGAACGCCTGCGGATCGACGACGTACTTGTCGAGCGTCGTCGCGTCCCACGTGACGTCGCTCCGTTTCATCGCCGCGGAGTAGCGATAGTCCTCGAGCGACCCTGCCTTGCGCCCGATGACGCCCTTCAGCGTCGGACCGTCGTAGTCGCCCGTGCCGTCGAGTGAATGGCAGGCGGCGCACTGCTCGAAGACCTTCTTGCCGTTCTCGACGTCGGCCGCGCGCACGGACGATCCCGCCAGCGCGAGCCACAGCCCGCAGCCTCCAACGACCAGCCACCCTCCACGCACCAGCCGGCGCATTTACGTCAGCAGCCCCGGGCGAGTGCGGAACCTCTTCTTGATCGCATCCGCCGTCCAGTAGGCGAGCGCGCCGACCGGACCGGTCGGGTTGTACGCCGAGTTGTGCGGAAACGCGCTCGCGCCGACGACGAACACGTTCGGCACGTCCCACGACTGCAGGTAGCGGTTCACCGCGCTGTCCTTCGGCGAGGCGCCCATGATCGCGCCGCCGGTGTTGTGCGTGGACTGGTAGGGCACGATGTTGTAGTCGCCGAGCGTCCCAGGATTGCTCATGCTCGTCGGCTTCAGGCTGCGCGCGATCTCCGCCGCCTTCTGGCCGACATAGCCGACGACCTTCCTGTCGTTCTCCAGGAAGTTGTAGGTGAGGCGCAGCAGCGGCTGGCCGAACACGTTCTTGTAGGTCGGGTCGAGGTCGTAGGCGTTGTAGCGGTTCGGCATGTTGCTCGCGGTGACGCCGATGTTCATCGCGCGCAGGTACCACTTCGCGGTCGCCTTCTTCCACTGCGCGCCCCATCGCGGCGTGCCCGCCGGTACCGGCCGGTAGCCGATCGGCCGCCCGTTGCTCTGGCCGACCGCGATGGTCGCCCCGCCGATGGCGCCCATCGCCGTCCGATCGAACTGATCGCTGGCGTGAAAGTCGTCGAGCGCGACGCCGAAGGCGCCGCTCGCCATGAACGGGTTGAAGATCTTGTCCTCGAAGAACAGCGTCACGCCCCCGCCGCCCGGCTGGTAGCAGTAGTTCCGGCCGACGATCCCCTTCTGCGTCGCCGGGTCGTACGGCGTGCCGATGCCCGACAGCAGCATCAGGTGGACGTTGTTGATCGCGTAGGCGCAGAGCGCCACGATACCCGCGGGCTGCTCGTACTCCTGCCCCGTCGAGACGTCGGTGTAGGCGACGCCGATCGCCTTCTTCTTCGTCGAATCGAGCATCACCTTCGTCACCCACGAGTGCGTGCGCAGCTCGAAGGTCGGCTGCGCCATCGCTTTCGGAATGACGGTGATGTGCGGGCTGCCCTTGGCGTTGGCTTCACAGCCGAAGCGCTCGCAGTGTCCGCAGTAGACGCAGGCGCCGAGGCGCGAGCCGTCGGGATTGGTATACGCCCGCGAGGCGTTGGCGCACGGGCGCGGGAACGGGTGATAGCCCGCCTGCAGCGCGGCCTCGCTGAAGAGCGCCTGTGAATAGCTGTTTTCGAGCGCCGGCAGCGGATAGTCGCGATCGCGCGGCTGCTCGAAGAAGTTGCCTCCGTCCTGCTTCGCGCCCCGCAGGTTGCCTGCCTTGCCGCTGACACCGGCCGTCCGCTCGAACCTGTCGTAGTACGGCTCGAGCTCCGCGTACGACATCGGCCAGTCCTGCACCGGCATGTCGGGCGGAATGAACGCCTTGCCGTACCGCTGCTCGTAGTGCGAGCGCAGCGCGTGATCGATGCCGGTCCACCGCCACGTCACGCCGTTCCAGTGCACGCCGGCGCCGCCGACCCCTTCACCGGGCAGGAACGACCCGAGCTGCCGCATCGGGAGCGAGCGCTCCGCCTGGCTGTGACGGAACGTCAGCGTGTCGCGCGCCGGGTTCTGCATCAGCGCGTTGCGAACCGCGTATTTCAGCTCGTCGCGAATGAGCGGGATGGCGAAGTCGGGATTGGTCGCGCGCATGCCGCCGCGCTCGAGCGCCACGACGCGCATCCCCGCCTCGCTCAGCTCCTTGGCGAGAATGCCGCCGGTCCATCCCAGGCCGACGATGACGATGTCAACTTCCTTGAGTCGTGTCGCCATAAGCAGGTGTCAGGTATCAGGTATCAGGTATCAGGAAAGATCGAGGATGCTCTTCGGCTCGACGTCGTACTTCTTGTTGCGGTAGGTCTTGATGTGTTCCGAGTAGATGGCGATGACGCCGGGGAAGCCGACCATCTTCCACGCCACCTTGTCGCGGTTGCCGCCGTACACCGGATCCGCGAAGAACCCCTGCATGGTCGTCGCGAGCAGCAGGTTGAAGAACTCCTGCGCCGGGACGCCGTCGAGCGCGGCGCGCCCCTGCTCCATGTCCTGGAGCACCTTGATCTGCTGCTCGGCCGCGAGCCGGTCGAACTCCTTCTGCAGCGTCTTGCGGCAGTAGGCGTTGGTGGCCGCGATGCCCGCGCGGAAGTACTCGGCCGGCGTCAGCGGCGACTGGTAGCCCTGCGTCGGCACGCCCTTGTCCCACGGCCCCTGCATGTACATCCGATCGCCGCTCCCCCACGCGCCCGCGAGCTGGCGATCGATGAAGGTCGCGACGCCGCAGTCGGTGCCGCCGGGCGTGAGGTCGTCGGCGGGAATCAGGCGATCGACAGCGGCCTCGATGAACGCCGCTTCGGGCGCGGTCAGAAAGGTATAGGCGTGCGAGACCGGCGGCACCGCCGGGTCCGGACGGACCCGGCCCGCGGGTGTCTGGCCGTCGGCCGGCGATTCCGCGCCGACCGCTGCCGCGATGCCTGTCGCACCGACCGTTCCGACGGTCTTGAGAAAGTCGCGTCGATTGTTTTTCATAGCCTTACGCCCTGGCGGGTCCGAAAGGACCCGCCCTACGCTGTGACTGCCGCGACGATATGACGTGAGGAGATGCCGTAGCGATCGACGAGCTGCTCCGGCGTGCCGCTGCGCGGGATCTCGCGCACGCACAGCCGCTCGACGACAAAGCCGCTGCCGGCCACGCAGGATGCCACCGCGTCGCCGATGCCGCCGGCGGCGTAATGATCCTCGACCGTGAGGATGCGCTTGGTCTCGCGCGCGCACCGCAACAGCGAGCGCGAATCGATTGGCTGCAGCGAATACAGGTCGATGACGCGGATGCTGAGGCCGATCTTCTGCAGCTGGTCGTAGGCCTTCAGCGCCTCGAAGACGGTGATGCCGCCGCCGATGACGGTGACCGCGTCCTTCGCGCTCTCACGCAGGATCTTCAGGCCGCCGATGGCGAACTTCTCGTCCGCGCCGTAGATGACGGGCGTCTTCGGCCGCGACGTCCGCATGTAGGCGGGCCCCGGATGATAGGCCATCAGCTCGAGCAGCCGCTCGGTGCTCATCGCGTCGCACGGGTAGAGCACCGTCATGTTCGGCTGCGCGCGCATCATCGCCAGGTCCTCGAGCGCCATCTGCGACGGGCCGTCCTCGCCGATGGAGACGCCCGCGTGCGAGCCGGCCATCTTGATGTTCACGTTGCTGATGCACGCCATGCGGATGAAGTCGTAGGCGCGCGTCAGGAAGGCGGCGAATGTCGAGGGGAACGGAATCGCTCCGCGCGCGGCGAGCCCCATCGCCGAGCCGATCATCACCTGCTCGGCGATGAAATTCTGCACGAAGCGGTCGCGGTGCTTCTCCTCGAACTTCTCGCTGAAGGTGGAGTTCTTGACGTCGCCGTCGAGCGCGACGATCCGATCGTCGCCGTCGCCGAGCTTCGCCAGCGCGGTGCCGTAGGCCTCGCGGGTCGCCACGGTGTCACCGAGCTTGTACGCCGGCGTGCCGACCGTTCCTTTCTTCGGCGCAGCCGCGGGCCGGCTGCGGTCGCGCTGCGTCCGCGGCCCCTCGGGCACCGGCGCCGGCTCCTCTTCGGGCAGCAGCTGCGACTGCAGCTCCTTGAGCACCCCGTCGAGCTCCGCCCCTTTCTTGAACGCCTTGCCGTGCCAGCCGCCCTTCCCCTCGGCAATCGAGATCCCCTTGCCCTTCAGCGTGCGCGCCAGGACCATCGTCGGCTGGCCCTTCGTGCGGCGCGCCTGCTCGAAGGCGTCGAGGATGGCGGTGACGTCGTGGCCGTCGATGACGAGCGCCTGCCACCCGAACGCGCGCCACTTCGAGGCGTACGCCTCCATGTCGTGGTTCCAGATCGACGGGCCGCTCTGCCCCAGCCCGTTCACGTCGGTGATGCCGCAGAGCGAATCGAGCCCTTCGTGCGCCGCGGCTTCGGCCGCTTCCCACACCGACCCCTCGGCGGACTCGCCGTCGCCCAGCAGCACGTAGGCGCGGTAATCCGACTTGATGCGCCTCGCGTTGAGTGCGGAACCGAGCGCGGCACAGACGCCCTGGCCGAGCGAACCGGTGGCGACGTCGACGAACGAGAGCCGCGGGGTGGGATGCCCCTCGAGGTCGGAATCGACACGGCGCAGCGTCAGCAGGTCGTCGCGCGTCAGCAGGCCGACCTCGGCCCAGGCCGAGTACAGGATGGGCGCGGCGTGCCCCTTCGACAGCACGAAGCGGTCGTTGTCGGGGTTCTGCGGGTTCCTGGCCTCGTACCGCATCTCGGAAAAGAAGAGCGCCGCCACGATTTCCGCGGCCGAGGCGCACGAGGTCGGGTGGCCGCTTCCCGCCTCGCTGGTCGAAAGCACGGAATCAATGCGCAGGCGCGTCGCGACGTTCCTGAGCGCCGCGACGCGCGATGAAGTCTGGACGGGCATACGGCCCGCCATAGTAGCAGAATGAATTCGTGGTATGTCCTTCCCAGGGCGCCACTGGCCGCTCCGATATCGTGGCCAGCCGAGTGCGGCCGCAGGGCTGCCGCGCGTGGTAGAGCATCAGTTGAAACAGGCCGCTAGATGACCGACGTACCGCCGCTGCTGCTGGCGATCGACGACGAGCCGGCAATCTTGACGATCGTCGAGCGTTTCGGACGGCAGATGGGGTTCGAGGTCGAGACGCGCACGAACCCGGCCGCGGCGCTCGCGGAATTTTCGAAGCTCGATCCCGACGTGGCCGTCGTCGACCTGCAGATGCCGGAGCTCGGCGGACTCGACGTGCTGAAGGCGATCCGCGAGGCGAACCCCGACTGCCACGTCATCCTGCTGACCGGCAACCCGACGATCGACACGGCGATCGCGGCCGTCAAGCTCGGCGCGCGCGATTACCTGCAGAAGCCGATCGACTTCGGGCGCCTGGGCCGGCTCCTCTCGGAGGTCGTGGACGGGATCCGCCGCCGCGAGCGGCTGCTGCGCGTCGAGGCCGACGTCGCCGGCGACTTCGAATGCGAGGGGATGATCGGCCGCAGCACCGTCATGCAGGAGCTGTTCGACTCGCTGCGCCGCTACGCGCCGCACATGCGAACCGTGCTCGTCACCGGGGAAACGGGCACCGGCAAGGAGCTGGTCGCCAGGGCGCTGCATCGCCTCGGCCCGCGGCGCGCGAAGCGGTTCATCACGGTGAACTGCTCCGCCGTCGTCGAATCCCTGTTCGAGAGCGAATTGTTCGGACACGTCCGGGGCGCGTTCACCGGGGCCACTGACGCCAAGGTGGGCCTGTTCGAGCACGCCGACGGCGGCACGCTGTTCCTCGACGAAGCCGGCGAGCTGCCGTTGCCGCTGCAGGCCAAGCTGCTGCGCGCGGTCGAGTACGGCGAGCTGCAGCGCGTCGGCTCGCTCGACACGCGCCGCGTCGACGTCAACGTCATCGCGGCGACCAACCGGAACCTCCGCGCCGAAGCGGCGGCGGGACGCTTTCGCACGGATCTGTTCTATCGCCTGAGCACGATCGAGATCGTGCTGCCGCCGCTGCGCGACCGGCGAGAGGACATCCCCTACCTGGCCGCGCGATTCATCCGCGAATGCGCCGCCCGCGTCAACCGGCCCATCACCGGGCTCACGCAGTCGGCGGAGCGGCTCCTCTTCAACGCGCCCTGGCCGGGCAACATCCGGGAGCTGCGCAACGTGCTCGAGCGCGCCTGCATCCTGAGCGAAGCAGGGATGATCGCGGAGCGCGACCTGGCGAGCGCGTTGACGAACGGGTCACCCGTCCGCGCCATGGACGTGGACGACGCGCCCGACGACCGTCTCTCGACGCTGCAGCGCCGCCAGGTCGAACGCGTGCTGGAGGAGACGGGCGGGAACAAGTCCGAGGCCGCCCGGCGGCTCGGCATCAGCCGGCGGGCGCTCTATCGCCGAATCGACGAGATGAACCTCACCCAGTAGCGCCGGCGCTCACCGGCGCGCGGCGCGCATCGAGCGGACGACCGACGCGTTGTGAATGGCGACAGCCGTCATCGTGCCGTTCGTGATGGCCAGCAGGACGAGAGCGGTCTTGCGATGATGCTGCTTCCACAGCTGCCTGCTCGCGACCATCGACGAGGCCGCCACGCCGGCCTTGACGGCGACGAACGCGGCCGGATGCCGCACGAGGGCGTGCATCGTGGGATTGCTCTCCACCGCGCCAAGCCGGATCGCGGAGAGCGTCGAGTAGGCGTCGTACGCCTGCAGTGATACCGAGGCCGCGGCGAGCGTGAGCAGGGCCGTGCGTGCGGTCCCCTCCTGTGCATCGCCACGCTGCTGCGCGGACGCGGGAACCGCACAGAGACCATACACGAGCGCCGCCATGACAAGGATTCGGGGCATATACAGGGCACCACAGCCAAGCGCTGTGCCATGCTACGCCGGCTCTTGCACGGGCGTCAGGGGCCACCGTGATCTTCCCTGCGTGATTGCCATGGTTTCGCCGCGCGGACTACCGTGGCGCCATGACCGGCACACTATAATCACGCGATGCTCGCGCTGAGGTACGTCTACGTACTCGCGCTCGTCGTGTGGCTCGGCGGCATGCTCATCCTCGGCGCGCTCGTGGCGCCGACGGTCTTCGAGATCCTGCAGGCGCAGGGGGGGTCGCAAGGTCGCGAGCTCGCCGGCGCGGTGTTCGCCGCGGCGCTGGCCCGCTTCCACTACATCGCCTACGCGGCCGGCGGCATCCTGTTGCTGATGCTCGGCGCGATGCGCGTGCTCGGTCCGCGCCCCGCCCACAGCGGCCTGCGCGCGGTCATCGTCGTCTCCATGCTCGGTGTCGCGCTCTATTCGGGCCTCGTCGTCCTGCGCCAGATTGACGCCGTCCAGGAGGCGGCGGGCGGCCTGCCGTCGCGGCTGCCTGCGGGCGACGAGCGGCGCGCGCGGTTCGACGCGCTGCACGTACTGTCCACGCGCCTGATGATGTTCAACATCGCGGGCGCGCTCGTGCTCCTCTATTGGGAAGCGCGCGAGTGAGCGAGCCTGCCCTCTTGTACCTGCGACCCCCTGCCCACTGCCGACTGCCCACTGCCCACTGACAGACATGGCCAAGCATCGCATCACGCTGATTGCGGGCGACGGCATCGGCCCCGAAATCACCAGCGCGGTCGTCAAGATCCTCGAAACGGCGGGCCTCGACGTCGAGTGGGAGCCGCACCTGGCCGGCGCCTCGGCCATCGAGAAGCACGGGTCGACGCTGCCGCCGACGCTGCTCGAATCGATCGCGCGCAACAAGGTTGCGTTGAAGGGTCCGCTGACGACGCCGGTCGGCGGCGGGTTCGCGAGCGTGAACGTCGGGCTGCGGAAGGCGCTGGAGCTGTTTGCGAACCTGCGGCCGGTCTGGAACATCCCGTCGGTCCCCTCGCGCTACCAGGGCGTCGATCTCGTGATCGTGCGGGAGAACACCGAGGATCTCTATTCGGGCCTCGAGCACGAAGTCGTGCCGGGGGTCGTCGAGAGTCTGAAGATCATCACGCTCGAGGCGTCGACGCGCATCTCGCAGTTTGCGTTCGACTACGCGCGGCGGCACGGCCGCAAGCGCGTGACCGCGGTGCACAAGGCCAACATCATGAAGATGGGCGACGGCCTGTTCCTCAAGTGCGTGCAGGACGTCGCGGCGAGCTATCCCGACATCAGGCAGGACGATCTCATCGTCGACGCGGCGTGCATGCACCTGGTGATGAAGCCGGAGCAGTTCGACGTCCTGCTCCTGCCCAACCTGTACGGCGACATCGTCTCCGATCTCTGCGCGGGGCTCGTCGGCGGCCTCGGCGTGGTCCCGGCGGCGAACCTCGGCACGGAGGTCGGCGTGTTCGAGGCGGTCCACGGCAGCGCGCCCGACATCGCCGGCCGCAACATCGCCAACCCGATGGCGCTGCTGCTCTCGGCGCTGCTGATGCTGCAGCACATCGGCGAGACGCCGATGTCCGATCGCATCATGAAGGCGCTCGGGATCGTGTTGTCGGAGGACCAGGTGCGGACGCGCGACCTGGGCGGCACGGCGAGCACGACGGAATTCGCCGCGGCGATCTGCCGGCGTCTCGCCGCCTGAGGCGCAGGAATTTCGTAATGATATAGTCGCGGTCGTGTCGACGGTCGACGAGATCACCCAGGCTGTTCTGGCGCGCGACGAGATCGCGCGCTACCTGCAGGACGAGGCCAGCGGGCGCGACACGCGCGAGCGCATCCACGGCTACCTGGAAGAGCTGAAGACGACGCAGCGGTATTCGATCTACCGCGCCCTCAAGCACCCGCTCTACCCGATCCTGCGCAAGATCGAACGCATCGGCGAGAACGTCGAGGTCGTGAAGGCCGCCACGCGCGCCGGGCGCGTCGTCTACGCGTCCAACCACAAGAGCCACACCGATTACCTCGCCGAGCCCCTGGTCCTCGACGACAACGGCATACGCCCGCCGATCATCGCCGCCGGCATCAACCTGTTCGGCGGACCGCTGGGGCTGCTGCATCGCCACGTGACGGGCGCCATGCCGGTGCGACGCAATACCAAGGACCCGGTGTACCTCGTCACGTTGAAGGCATATGTCGCGGAGCTGCTGCTCCGCCACGACCTCTTCTTCTACCCGGAGGGCGGGCGCAGCTACAGCGGCGACATCAAGAGTCCCAAGACGGGATTGCTCCATGCGGCGCTGCATGCCGACGTCGCGCGGATGGCGATCATCCCGACGGCGGTGGCGTACGACCTCGTGCTCGAGGATCACGTGCTGGCGCGCCAGCGCGTGAAGCGGACGCAGAAGGCGTTCAGCCGCGAGCTGGCGGAGATGGTCCGCTACGCCGTCGGCTACCGGTCGCGCGCCATCGTCACCTTCGGCAAGCCGCTGTCGATCGAGGGGATCGATCCGACGTCGCGGCGCGAGGTGCTCGACCTCGCGCACACCATCATGACGGCCATCGGGCGGCTCCACAAAGTGCTGCCGACGGCGGTCGTCGCCAACGCGATGCGCCCGTCGATTACACGCCGCGAGCTCGAGTCGCGAGCGGATGCGGTTCTCGATACGCTGCGGTCGGCCGGCGCGAACCTCGGCGTCCAGTCCGGCGCGGAGGCGGTGGCCAAGGCGGTCGAGCCGCTCGAGGGGCGCGGCATCATCGTTGCTGAACGGGGGCGCATCCGTGTCCGCGACCGCAACGTTCTGCGTTACTACGCCCGCACGCTTGATCACCTGCTCGCGTCACCCTCGCGACGAACGCACTAGTTCGGCCAGGCGGGTCCAAAAGGAGCCGCCCTACGTGCGGGGCGCGCCCTACACTTGGGGTAGGCCGGGTTCTTTCGAGCCGCCACGATAGATGTACGCCGGCGCCAAAGCGTTCTTCTACGCGCTGTCGCGCAGCGCGGCGCTCAAACGCCTCGCATCCAGGTACGGGATGCGCTCGCGCGAGAGCTTCGCTCGCCGCTTCATCGCCGGCGAGACCATCGACGAGACCGTCGAGGCGTCGCGCAGCATCCAGGCGCAGGGACTGCAGCTGACGCTCGACTACCTCGGCGAGAGCGTGCGCACCGTGGAGGAGGCCGACGCCGCGACACGGGAATACGTCCGCCTCCTCGACGTCATCGTCAAGGCAGGGATCGAGCGGAACATCTCGCTCAAGCTGACACAGCTCGGCGCGGGCATCGACCGCGCGACGTGCGTCGACAACCTGCGCCGTATCCTCGAGCCGGCCGGGCGCCACGGCTTCTTCGTGCGCATCGACATGGAGGACTCGGCGTGGACGCAGATGACGCTCGATATTTTCGAGACGCTGTGGCAGCAGGACTATCGCAACATCGGCGTCGCGCTGCAGGCGGCGCTCTATCGCACCGAGCAGGACGTGCGGCGGATGAACGAGCTCGGCGCGCGGGTGCGCCTCGTGAAGGGTGCCTACAAAGAGCCGAAAGACGTGGCCTACCAGCGAAAGTCCGACGTAGACGCGGCTTTTATCCGGCTCATGCAGCTGCTACTTGATTCGGGCGTTTACCCTGCGATTGCGACGCACGACCCGCCGATGATCGAGGCGACCCGGTCACACGCCGGGCGAAACGGCATCGGCAAAGACCGGTTCGAGTTCCAGATGCTGTATGGAATCCGACGTGACCTGCAGGGGACACTTGTCGCCGACGGGTATCGGGTACGGCTCTACATCCCCTTCGGCCGCGAGTGGTTCCCCTACTTCATGAGGAGACTGGGGGAACGGCCGGCCAACCTCGGCTTTGTCGTGCGTGGAATCCTTGGGGAACAGTAGCGCTTTCCCCACACTGGACCATACGTTACCCAGCCGTAAGCCCAGCCGGTGGCTCATCGTGGAAGCGCCGTTCACAGTTAGGACAGCGTAAAGCGTGATCCCATCACTTCGGAGGCCTGTTTGATGGCCAAATACTGACGGCGGGCCGTTACGTCGGACGACATCGATCGTTAATCCATTGAAGGCCAAACGCTTACGATCTACACCCCAAGCGTGGCATTTGTCTTGAAATGTCGGGCTCACAGTCGGGGTGCCCGGCAACGAGGCCAGGTCAACAGACGTCATATCGGTTGGGGTACTTGGGAAAGGGGTTTCGGCGCAATGGTTACCGACAAGGTTCGGCAGTTCCTGTGCGGGCTCCACGGACACGACGCGCTTCTGCACTTCGAGCATGGACGGATGTCTCTGCAGTGCACCTCATGCGGGTATGAGACGCCGGGCTGGGATTTGAAGGCGAACGACGAGCCCGCGCGGACTGCTGGATTCGAATCGCCGCGGTTGCAGCGGTTATCGCTCGTCCGTCAGCGACGAGTCGCGTAGAACGAACGACCCGACCAGCGAAGCAACGACCCAGCGAACGACGAACCACCAAAGAGGGCCGGGCGCGTGCCGTGGCCCTCTTTCCATGTACGGCGCGAAGGATAATTTGCGCGTGCCGGACCACGATGCCTCGCTCGACGCCGCGCGCCGCGTCGCGGCGGCGGCCGCGGCCGCCGGCGGACGCGCGCTGATCGTCGGCGGCTGGGTGCGCGACCGCCTCCGCGGCAAGCCCTCCAAGGACATCGACATCGAAGTCTTCGGCATCGCCCAGGACCGGCTGCCGGCGCTGCTCGAGCCGCTCGGACGCGTCGAGCCGGTTGGGCAGAGCTTTCCCGTCTACAAGCTCGTGCCGCCGGGCGGCGGCGCCGGAGACATCGACGTCGCGTTGCCGCGGCGCGAATCCAAGCGCGGCCGCGGGCACAAGGGCTTCGAAGTCCAGGGCGACCCCACGATGTCGGTGGCGGAGGCTGCCAGCCGCCGCGACTTCACCGTCAACGCCATCGCGTGGGATCCGCTGACCGACACGTACGAGGATCCGTTCGACGGGCGAGGCGACCTCGCGCGCCGCCTGCTGCGCGCGGTGGACGCCAGGACGTTTGCCGACGACAGCCTCCGCGCGCTCCGCGCCGTGCAGTTTGCCGCGCGGTTCGAGTTCGCGCTGGACGGGGCGGCCGCGGCGCTCTGCCGCGGGCTGGCGCTCGACGACCTGCCGGCGGAACGCATCTGGGGAGAGATCGAAAAGCTCCTGCTGCTCGCGGAGCGTCCGTCCGCTGGCTTTCGGCTCGCGCTCGATCTCGGCGTGCTGCGGCAGGTTCTTCCCGAGCTGCTGCCGCTCGTCGGCTGCGAGCAGGAGCCGGAATGGCACCCGGAGGGTGACGTCTGGACGCATACGCTGATGGTGATCGACAAGGCGCGCGAGCTGAACGGCGATCTCGATCGGCCGCGGCGCGTCACGATCATGCTCGGCGCGGTCTGCCACGACCTCGGCAAGCCGCCGACGACGGCCTTCCTCGACGGGCGCATCCGCTCGCTCGATCACGAGCAGGCGGGCGTCGAGCCGACGCTGTCGCTGCTCGACCGGCTCAACATCCACACCATCGACGGGTTCGAGGTGCGCGCGCAGGTCGTCGGGCTCGTCGCGCATCACCTGAAGCCGGGCGCGTTCAGGAAGGCGGCGAACGTCACCGACGGCGCGTTCAGGCGCCTGGCGCAGAAGGTGGACCTGGAGCTGCTGGCGCGGCTCGCCCGCGCCGACTGCCTCGGGCGCAGCGGCAGCTTCGACTGCTCCGCGATGGACTGGTTCATCGAGCGCGCACGCACGCTCGGCGTCGAGCATCAGCCGCCGGCGCCGTTGCTCCTGGGGCGGCACCTGCTCGCGCTCGGCCTGTCGCCGGGGCCGCGCGTCGGAGAAATCCTCAGGCAGGTGTACGAGAAACAGCTCGATGGGGAGATCACGTCGGTCGAGGCGGGAATCACGGAGGCGCAGCGCCTCCTCGGTCCCTAAGGCGAGCCGGTGATGTATTTCGCGTACTCCTCGGGCGCGATGTTTCCACCGGAGACGATGGCGACTGCTCCCGGGGCGGTGGGCCGATTGCGCAGCACGGCAGCCACACTCACCGCGCCGCTCGGCTCCGCGACGACGTTCGCGTGGTCGAAGAGCCATTTCACCGCGGCGGCAATCTCCTCCTCGGTGACTGTCACCACGTCGTCCACGAGCGCCTGCACGTGCGCGAACGTCAGATCGCCGGGGCGAATCGACAGCAGCCCGTCCGCGATGCTCGCGCTCTTCGGCAGCGTCACCGGGTGGCCCGCCGCTCGTGATGCGGTCATCTTCGGCGCGCCTTCCGGCTCGACCCCGATCACCCGAGCAGCCGGACGAAGCGAACTGACCGCCACGGACGTCCCCGACACCAGCCCGCCGCCTCCCATCGGCACGTACACGGCGGATACCGTTGGATACTGCTCGACGATCTCGAGCCCGCACGTCCCCTGGCCCGCGATGATCCACGGATGATCGAACGGCGGCACCATCGTCAGCCCGCGCGCCGACGCCTCCGATTCCGCGCGCGCCTTGCGGTCGAGCACCGTCGTGCCCGCGAAGAGCACCTCCGCGCCAAGCCGGCGCGCGCCGTCGGCCTTGATGCGCGGCGCCGTCTCGGGCATCACGACCACTGCGCGGATGCCGAGCGTCCGCGCGGCGAGCGCCATCGCCTGGCCGTGGTTGCCGGAGGAATAGGTGATGACGCCGGCGGCCCGCGCCTCGGCCGGCAGCTGCGCGATCATGTTGCAGGCGCCGCGAATCTTGAACGCGCCGGCCGGCTGCATGTTCTCGCACTTGAGGGCGAACGGCGGCTCGCCGAAGCCGCCCACGTCGATGACGGGCGTCCGCCTGGCCACGCCGGCAATGCGCGCCGCGGCCTCGCGGATCTCCTCGAGCGTCACGAGCGACACGGTTTGCAGCGGGGGCCTCAGGTGCGCCTAGTATAGTTGCGTCATGGCGCGCTACACGCTCGTCTACGGCATCCGCCTCGTCCCTGAAGGCTCGCTGAGTGGAGCGGAGGATGCCCGCCTTAAACTCAGGAATGGAACCGAAGCAGCCGTGACGCTCCACACCATTGACGGGACCATTCCGCAGCTTCGCCGTGCGCTCGACCGAAGCCTCGATGCCTTCTTCGACCTTCTGCCCGGCGCCGAGGAAGAAGACCGCGATGAGTAAGGAACCCGGTTTGCACGGTGCGCAGACTGTGGCGGACTCGTCTGTTCCGGCCTCGCCCGAGAAGGATCGGGTGCAGGTCAGCCAAGTTGTTCCTCACCGTGAACTGAACGACCGGTTGGTCAGCGACCTGATCGACGCCGTCAAGGGCATCCTCCGCAAGGAGCAATCCGATCGTCTTCGCGATATCTACCTCATCGGAGACATCGAGAAAGACACGGCGCGCGGCGTCATCGAGCGGCTGCGCGAGCTCGCGAACGACAACAGCAGGCCGATCACGCTCTACATCAACAGCGCCGGCGGCAACGTGACCGACGGGCTCGCGATCCACGATGCCGTGCGCGAAATCGTCGCCCGCGGCATGGAAGTGACCATCGTGGTGCAGGGCATGGCGTACTCGATGGGGTCGGTCGTGCTGCAGGCTGCCAGCGATGGCCGCCGGCTGTCCTACCCGCACTCGTGGATCATGATTCACGAGCCGGCGAAGTGGGCCGGCTGGCAATCCACGTCGGCGGCGGCTCAGCACCTCGATCGCCTGAAGCAGATGCAGTCGCAGATCTACCAGATCCTGGCGCTGCGGTCGCGCAAGCCGCTGCAGAAGATCATCCGCGACACCAAGCGCACGGACTTCTACCTCGACGCGCAAAAGGCGCTCGACTACGGGTTGATTGACGGGATTGTCGAGGGCGCGATCAATTCGACGACGGGCGGTCCGCCGACCCCGCGCGCCGAACCGCCACCGCCTTAAGCGGCCTCGCGGCGCGCCCTGAATTCTTCCAGCAGGCCCGCGACGTTCCCCGCGACCGAATGCAGCGTCGGCGACCAGCCGAGCGCGCGGGCCCGGGGACTGCGGATGCGCTGATCGAGCGCCAGCGCGTCGGCGTAGGCGCCCATCTTGGCACGCGCTTCGGACATCGGCACGTGGCGGACGTCCGGGCGCATGCGGACGTGATGCGCGATGGCGTCGACGATGTCGCCGACGGTCTCGTCGGCTTCGTCGTTGGCGTGAAACACGCCCGACGCCGCGGGATTGGTCGCCACCCGCAGGTAGACGTCCGCGAGGTCGCGCGCGTAGACGCACGGCCAGTGGTTCTTCCCCTCACCAATCACGCGAACGAGCCCGTTTGCCGCGTCCTTGAGCAGATCCGCGATGATGCCGCGGCTCTCGCCGTAGACGATGCCGGGGCGCAGCACCACCGTCCGCACGGTCGGCGACCGCCCCGCGTCCAGCACCAGGCGTTCGTGCGCGGGGCGCCAGGCGACGTGCGGCGTCGGGTTCACGGGCGCGTCTTCCGCCACCGGCGCGGGCGTGTCGCCGAGGACCCAGATACCGGACGTATAGATGAACGCCGCGGTCAAGCCGGACGCCACGCGGTTGGTGGCGGCGGCGAGAAACGTGTCCACCGCGCGCCGGTCGACCGCGTCGCGGCGCGGGGAACCGTCGAGCGCGGTGTGGATGACCACCTCTGCCCGCTCGGCCTCGGCCGCGTACGACGCCGGCTTGTCCAGATCCCCGATGACGGCGCGGACGCCGCGGCGCGAGACGAACTCGGCCTTCTCCGGGTTGCGGACGAGCCCCGTCACGTCGTGGCCGGCGCGGACGAAGGTCTCGAGGACCGCAGAACCGATGTAGCCCGTGGCGCCCGTGAGGAAGATCTGCATGGTGGGGCGCTTATTCTAATCGGAGTTCGCACGGGGGACGCGGGATCTTCCAGCTGCGACACCGCTGTCGGTTGGTGATCTGCCCAAGTGCCGTCTTTTGTAGAGTTTGCCCGTGTATCCACGCGAAACGATTGACGTCCTCGACACGCACCGTTTCGACGTCGACGCGCTCGCGCGCTACGTGAACGGACGCATCCCGGGGACGGAGCCGCCGTTTGCGGTGCGGCAGTTTCGCGGAGGCCAGTCGAACCCGACCTACTACCTCGGAACATCGTCGAAGCCGCTGGTCCTGCGACGGAAGCCTCCGGGCCAGCTGCTCCGCTCCGCGCACGCCGTCGAGCGCGAATACCAGGTGATGACCGCGCTGCGCGACAGCGGCGTTCCCGTCCCGAAGACGTACCTGCTCTGCGAGGACCCGGACGTCATCGGCACCCCGTTCTTCGTGATGGAGTACATCGACGGGCATCCGATGACGGACGCGACGCTTCCGGACCGCTCGCCTGAGGATCGCCGCGCCATCTATCGGTCGATGATCGAGGTGCTCGCGCGGCTGCACGGCGTGAACTGGCGCACGGCCGGCCTCGAAGACTACGGGAAACCGGGCAACTACGTCGCGAGACAGGTCCACCGCTGGACGGCGCAGTACCGCGCGTCGGAAACCGGGCGCATCGAGGCGATGGAACGCCTGATTGAGTGGCTCCCCGCGCACGTTCCCGCCGACCCCGCCGCCGCAATCGTCCACGGAGACTACCGGCCCGGCAACCTCCTGCTCCACCCCTCCGAACCGCGCGTCGCCGCGGTCATCGACTGGGAGCTTTCGACGATCGGACACCCGCTGGTCGATCTCGGGCACCACGCGCTGCTGTTCCGCACGGGGCCGGAGGATTTCGGCGCCTTCGCGGATCGCCCGCGCCCGGCGGGCATCCCGAGCGAGGAGGAGCACCTCGCACACTACTGCCGGATCACGGGACGCTCGTCGCTTCCCGACTGGAACTTCTACGTCGCGTTCGCGATGTTCCGGTTCGCGGCCATCTTCCAGGGAATCATGGGACGCGTGGTCGCGGGAACGGCCAACGATCCCGACGCGCGGGAGGCGGGCGCGCGCGCCAAGCCGCTCGCGGAGCGGGCATGGCAACTGATCGAGAATCGAAGAGGGTAGCCAACCACGAAGGGGCGAAGGGCGCGAAGAATTTCTATCTCTTTTTCCTGAGTTCGATGCGCGCGATGTGGCGGCGATGGACTTCGTCCGGCCCGTCGAGGATCCGCATCGTGCGCGCGGTCGCGGCGAGATAGGCGAGCGGGAACAGCTGGCCGACGCCCGCGGCGCCGAACAGCTGGATGGCCCAGTCGAGCACGCGGCTCGTCATCTCCGGGACCGCCACCTTGATGGCCGCGATCGCCTGCTGCGCGGCCTTGTTGCCCGCCGTGTCCATCATCCAGGCCGCGTGCAGGACGAGCAGCCGCGCCTGCTCGATCCCGATGCGCGCCTGCGCGATGCGTTCCTGCGTGACGTCGTTCTCGCTCAGCGGCTTGCCGAAGGCGACACGCTCGCGCGCACGGCGGCACATCAGCTCGAGCGCGCGCTCCGCGACGCCAATCTGGCGCATGCAGTGGTGGATGCGCCCCGGGCCGAGCCGTCCCTGCGCAATCTCGAAGCCGCGCCCCTCGCCGAGCAGCAGGTTGGCCGCGGGGACCCTGACGTTGTCGAACGTCAGCTCGCCATGCCCATGGGGCGCGTCGTCATAGCCGAACACGTGCAGCATGCGGACGAGCGTGATGCCCGGCGCGTCGCGAGGGACGAGGATCATCGACTGCTGGCGGTGCCGATCGGGATTGCCGGGGTCGGTCTTGCCCATGAAGATCAGCAGCCTGCAGCGCGGATCCCCGATGCCCGACGTCCACCACTTGCGCCCGTTGATGACGTACTCGTCTCCGTCGCGCGCGATCGACGCTTCGATGTTCGTCGCGTCGGACGAGGCGACTCCAGGCTCGGTCATCGCGAACGCGGAGCGAATCGTTCCCTCGAGCAGCGGCGCGAGCCACTGCTGCTTCTGCGCCTCGGTGCCGTAGCGGACGAGCACCTCCATGTTGCCGGTGTCGGGAAACGAGCAGTTGAAGACCTCGGGCGCGATGGGCGACTTCCCCATCAGCTCGCAGAGCGGCGCGTATTCGACGTTGGTCAGTCCGGCCCCGTGCTCCTTGTCGGGGAGAAACAGGTTCCACAGGCCTTCGCGCCGCGCCTTCGCCTTGAGCTCCTCCATGACCGGGGGAACGGTCCAGCGGGTCGGCGCCGACTCCACCTGCTGCACGTAGACGGATTCGTTCGGCAGCACGTGCGCGTCCATGAACGCCTGGAGTTTCTCCAGGTATTCGCGGGTGCGCGCGCTGAACTCAAAGTCCATGGCTCTAGATGTCCCACACCCGCTCGCGATCGTAGAACGTGATTTCCCCGTCCTCGCTCACCTTCAGCACCGGGCCGAACTTGCTCGCCGTCATCGCCGCCGTCGTGCGTGCCCCCTCGATGATGCCTCCCGGCTCCGGCTCCTCCATGGGCGGATGCCGCAGGATGGCGCCGGCGGCGAGCAGGCTGCCGGCTTCGTCGACCACAATGGCGCCGTCGAGGGCGGCCAGCGTAAAGAGGACGCTGGGGTCCAGGTCGATGGCGGTCCGCCCCTCGAGCAGGTTGAGGATCTCGCGGCGCGACACCGACCCCGAGCCCGGTGAATCCGACCGATCGCACACATCGAGGCGATCGGCCTGGGCTAACAGCCGGGGAACGGCATCCGCCGGATCGCGCAGGACAGCGAACAGCGCACCCTCGCGGGCGTCGGCAAGATCGAGCGCGGTCTGGAACAGGCGCAATGCGAGCAGCGGGTTGCCGAGCGCCTCCGCCCACACCTCATACTTTGCCTTCAGGTCGAGCAGGTGCCACGCCGCGCCGTGAAAGGCGAACACTTCCGCGCCTTCCGCGAAGACTTTGATCTCGCGCGAGGGACTCAAGACGACGCAGACGCCGCGATGCTCGAGCGTCGCCCGTGCGTGCGCCTGGTAAGCCCGGGCACCGGGCACGTCGAGAATGCCGTCGGGGCAGAGCTCGCGGCTCCAGCGGTCGACGTCGATGATGTCGAGCAGGCGGCCGTCGACGTCCGCAAGAAAGAGCGTGCGGACGCCATCAGCGAGCCGGTAAAAACTCTTGATCGAGGCGAGCGTCTCCATCTGCGAGCCCGCGGACCCGATGCTGCCGGGCACGTCGGGGTGCCACGGGTCGTGCGCGGCTTCGAGAATCAGGACGCCGGTCGAAATGGGCCGGTTCTCGTAGGTCGACAGCGCGGCGACCCGAAGCATTTCTATGACCGCAGCGATCCGATCGACGACGTTCCCGCTGCCGCCCGCCGAGTAGGGCCGTTCGTCGAAGAATGCGCCAACGTAGCGGTCCTCGATCGGCCCGCGGAACAGCTCGCCGCGCTCGGTCGCCAATTCGGGGTCGAGAACCGCGCGGTAGCGCGCCCCGACCACCGCCACGATCGCCCGCGCCATCCGCACCTGGTGCGACGTGAACGTCACGCGGCCCGGCATGCGGAGCATGTAGGTCGTGCCCGCCCAGGAGATACGCAGCGTCGACGGATCGACGATCGCCTCGATCGCGGGCGGACGATCGGGACGCGGCGACTTCCCCGGCTCGATCTCGAGCACCGCGCGGCGGAAGAACTGCCGCAGCGCGGCCTGGAGCACGCTGTCGAAGAAGGCGCCGAGCGCGAGGGCGGGCGGGCTGGACATGAGCGCTGAAGTCCGAAGCCATCATAATTCCATCGTGCGCCGCGAGACGCTCGTCGACTTCTTCCGGGACCTCGTCGCCAGCCGCGGCGAGTTTCTCGTCTACGACGACGGCTACCGGCGGCGCGGACACAGCTACGAGGAGACCGGCCGCGCCGCGCGTGGATTCGCGGCACGCCTCGCCGCGGCGGGAATCTCAAAGGGCGACAAGGTCGTCTTCTGGGGCGAGAACCGCCCCGAATGGATCGCGTGCTACTGGGGCTGCGTCATTGCCGGCGTCATCGTCGTGCCCATCGACTACCGCTCGTCGCCCGACTTCGTGCTGAAGGTCCGCGGCCTCGTGGATGCGCACGTCGTGCTCGTCGGTGACGAGGTCGACGCGGAAAAGATCGGAGGGGCGGCGTGGCGCTTCGCTGAGCTCGACTGGCGCGCCGACGGGCCGATGCCGGCCGTCGACGTTTCGCGCGACGACATCACGCAGATCATCTTCACGTCCGGCGCCACCGCGGAGCCGAAGGGCGTCGTCATCCGGCACCGGAACGTGCTCGCCAACATCGTGCCCGTCGAGCGCGAGGTGGTGAAGTACCGCACGTGGGCGCGCCCGTTTCATCCGCTGCGCTTCCTGAACCTGCTCCCCCTCAGTCACATGTTCGGGCAGTCGATGGCGACCAACGTGCCGCCGATGCTGCAGGGAACCGTCATTTTCACGCGCAGCTTCAACCCGCGCGACATCCTGCGGCTGATCAAGGCCCGCCGCATCTCGGTTCTCGTCTGCGTGCCGAAGATGCTCGACGTGATGCGCGAGCACGCGACGCGCGCGTGGCCCGAATCGAAGGAGGCGCCGCCGGCCGGCATCTCGATTCCCGGGCGCTGGTGGCGGTACCGGCGCGTCCACCGCGCCTTCGGTCTCAAGTTCTGGGCGTTTGTCGTCGGCGCCGCGCCGCTGCCGCCCGACCTCGAGGAGTTCTGGCGGCGCATGGGGTTCGCGGTCGTGCAGGGGTACGGCCTGACCGAGACCGCCCCGATCGTCACGCTCAATCACCCGTTCAAGACGAGCAAGGGCTCGGTCGGGACGCCCATCCAGGGCGTCGAGGTCCGCATCGCGGAGGACGGCGAGATCCTGGTTCGCGGCGAAAACGTTACGAGTGGCTATTACCAAAGCTCCACGCTCCAAGATCCAAGCTCCAAGATCCAAGCGCCAAGCTCCAAGCTCCAAGCGGATCCCGGATCCCGGATCCCGGATTCCGGCCTGGATCCCGTCTTCGACGCCGACGGCTGGTTCCACACCGGCGACATCGGCGAGCGCGACGACCAGGGACGCGTCTTCATCAAGGGACGCAAGAAGGAAATGATCGTGACGCCCGAGGGGCTGAACGTCTTTCCCGAGGACGTCGAGCGCGTGCTCGACGAGATGCCGGGCGTCCGCGAATCGGCGGTCGTCGGCGTGGCGGACGGCAGCGAGGAACGCGTCCACGCGGTGCTGGTGCTCCACCCGGGCGCGGACAAGGATGCGATCGTGCGCACCGCCAACAGCCGCCTGCAGGATCACCAGCGCATCCGCGCGGCGTCGGTCTGGACGGTGGGAGAGTTGCCGCGCACCGAGGGGACGCGCAAGCTGAAGCGCGGCGTCCTGCGCGACTGGGTGCGATCGGGCGAAACGCCCGTCGCGGCCGCCGCCGGCGACACGCTCGAATCGCTCATCGCGCGCTTCGCGCACGGGCACGCCGTCAGCGGCGCCACCACCCTCGAGGAGCTCGGCCTCAGCTCGCTCGAACGGGTCGAGCTGATGATCGCGCTCGAGGATCGCTTCCAGACGCGCCTGGACGAAGGGCGCTTCTCGCAGGCGGCCAGCGTCGCGGAGCTGAAGGAACTCGTGGCGCAGCCTGCCAGCGTCGAGGACGTCGCCGAGCCGGTCGACTTCCCGTCGTGGAACCGTACGGGGCCGGTGCGCATCATCCGGCGGCTGTCGCAGGCGACCTGGATCCTGCCGCTCGCGCGCGCGTTCGCCTGGGCGCAGGTCGAAGGACGCGAGCATCTCCGCGCGGTCGACGGACCGGTGATCTTCGCCGCCAACCACCAGAGCCACATGGACGTGCCCGTCATCCTCGCCGCGCTGCCGGCCCGTCTCCGCGCGCATGTCGCTCCGGCGATGGCGAAGGAATTCTTCAAGGCGCATTTCTTTCCCGAGGGGCACACGTGGAAGCAGTGGTTCACCAACTCGGTGAACTACTACCTCGCGGCGTTCTACTTCAACGCCTTCCCGCTGCCGCAGCGCGAGGCGGGCGCGCGGCAGACGCTCACCTATGCAGGCGAGCTCCTCGGCGGCGGCTGGTCGATCCTGATCTTTCCCGAGGGTGAGCGATCGGCGACGGGCGACATCAAGCCGTTCCGGGGCGGCATCGGCATGATGGCCTCGCGTCTCGACGTGCCGGTCGTGCCCGTGCGGCTCGATGGTGTCGACCGCGTGCTGCATCCGAAGGCCAAAATGGCCCGTCCCGGGCCCGTGCGCGTGGCGTTCGGCGCTCCCATCCGCCTCCACGGCGACGACTACGCGGCGCTTGCCGCCGACGTGGAGCGTCTCGTTAAGTCGTTGTAAATAAAAATTTTAATAGAACCATTGCACCATTGTGTGTGATGTGGCACACTCGTTGCTAGATTTGCTGAAAGGATGAGCTGTTGAGCAAGGACGATCTAATCGACATGCAAGGAACCGTGGTGGCGGTGCATTCCGGCGGGCTGTATCGAGTGCAGTGTGACGCCGGTCATGAAGTCCTCGCCCAGTTGAGCGGCCGGATGCGGCGCTTCCGCATCAAGGTCGTGCCCGGTGACCGCGTGACGGTTGGCGTCTCTCCCTATGATCCGGTTCGCGGGATCATCACGTTCCGAGCCCGATAGTTACCTGGTGACACTTCATACCAACGCATCATCACCCAGACGTCGCAGCCGCCGCAGCGGCGGTTCCACGGGATCGCGGCGTCGTGGCGGCGGCGGGCATCACGCGCCCGTCCACATCAAGCCGGAGCCGGCGACGCTCGCCTACGAACCGGAGGCGTTCGACCCGGCGCCGATCGCGTTCGACACGCTGGCGCTCGACGCGCGGCTGCTCCACGGCATCAAGGACCTCGGCTGGGCCGAGACGCGCTCGGTGCAGAGCGGCGTCATTCCGCTCGCCCTTGCCGGCGACGACGTCATCGCGTGCGCGGAGACCGGCACCGGCAAGACCGCGGCCTTCCTCGTGCCGATCCTGCAGAGATTCCTGCGCGAGGGTCCGCCCAGAACTCCCGCCACCCGGGCGCTGATTCTCGCGCCGACGCGCGAGCTCGCCGTGCAGATCGAAGACCAGGTGCAAGGCCTCACGTATCACACGACCGTCTCGAGCATCGCCGTCTTCGGCGGCGTGCCGATGACCATCCAGGAGCAGGCGCTCAAGGCGAACGTCGATATCGTCGTGGCGACGCCGGGCCGGCTGATGGATCACATGCGGCACGACTCGGTCAGCTTCGGCTCGCTCGAGGTGCTCGTCCTCGACGAAGCCGACCGGATGCTGGACATGGGCTTCTGGCCCGACGTGCAGCGCATCCTCGCGGCGCTTCCCGCCGTACGCCAGACGCTGCTCTTCTCGGCGACGATGCCCGCGGAAGTGCTGAAGCTGACGAAGGAGTTCCTGCACGATCCGAAATACGTGCAGGTCGGCCGCCGCGGCGGGCCCGCGCAGACCATCACGCACGCGGTGAAGACGCTGCCCGCGGGCGAGAAGGTGCCGTGGCTGGCGAAGTGGCTGCGCGAGGAGGCTACCGGCCCCGTGCTGGTGTTCTGCCGGACGAAGGTGGGCGCCGACCGCCTGGCGTCGCGCCTCGGCGCGCTGGGCATCCGCACGGTGGCGCTGCACGCCGATCGGACCCAGCAGCAGCGGATGGCAGCTGTCGAGGGGTTCAGGACCGGGACCTACCCGGTGCTGGTCGCCACCGACGTCGCGGCCCGCGGCCTCGACATCGATGGCATCGCGCACGTGGTGAATTTCGAGGTGCCCGATACGCCCGAAGCCTACGTGCACCGGGTCGGCCGCACGGGCCGCGCCGAGTCAACCGGGAGCGCGCTGACGCTGGCCGCCCCAGAAGAATTGCGCGCACTTCGCGCGCTGGAGAAAGCCGTTGGCGTCCAACTTCAATAACAACATGCTCCTCCGCGGCGCCGCCGACGATCGGACCGCGGCGCCGGTGGAAGCCGTCCCGGCCGAGGTTCCCGTCGTCAAAGCGGGCGACGGGCCCGTGACCTCCGACCGCCCCGAATCGGCGGCGTTCGTCCGCTTCCGTTCCTGCCGCTGGATGCAGCCGGCCGAGAACGGCAACCAGGAGTTCTGCACGCATCGCGAGGTCAAGCCCTACGCCGGCACGCAGGGCTTCGACGCGGACGCCTGGTGCCCCGAGTGCGCGCACTACAAGCTGCGGCGGGCGCCGAAGAAGCGAAATCCGGCGGACGACTACAGCTACTAATCCGAAAATTCCCTCGCCAGCTCGACCCACTCTCCGTGCGGCGCCAGCTGCTGGTACGCCTTCCAGTGCCCGCGCGCGTCCTGTGACTGGCCGTTCTTCTCGAGCGTGACCGCCAGGTAGAAGTGCGCGTCGGCGTACGCCGGGTTCAGCCGCAACGAATCGCGATAGCACCCCTGCGCCTCGCGGTAGCGTCCGAGGTCGTGGAAGATGTTGCCGAGGTTGAAGTGCGCCTCGAAGACCTCGGGCTCGAGCGCGATGGCGCGTTCGTAGAGCGCCTGCGCCTCCGCGATGGCGTCACGCGAGTAGTGGATGTTGGCGAGGTTGATCAGCGCCGGCACCAGGTAGGGATCGATCTCGAGCGCCCGCCGATAGGCGTTGGAGGCCTCCTCGAAGTTCTCGGGATTGCCGTCGTCGAGGATCGACGCGGCGAGGAAGTACTGATCGGCGGACGACTCATCGACGGGTCGCGGCGCGTCCATGAGCGCCGCCATCGGCGGCGGCTCGCGCCGCTTCAGCTGCAGCACCTTGGCGTGCTGCGCGTCGATGCGGAAGTCGAACGCCAGCTGGCCGTCGCGCGACGCGAGCAGGTTCCGCAGCACGGCGCGGAAGTTCGCGCCGCCGCCGAGCGCCTCGTCTGCCTGGCGCACGATGGCGACGTCGGCGAACGAGAACTGTGCGTCGCCGTTGGCGCGGTGCGACGGCCGGATGAGCCCCCACTTCTGCATGTAGCGCAGATGATCGTCGCGCACGTGCTTGTAGCGCTCGATCAGCTGTCGCCTCGAGATGCTCGCCGAGTCCGAGGTCACCACCGCCACTATAATCCACTCATGATCCTCGCCGGCGACCTTGGAGGGACCAAGACGTTGCTCGGTCTCTTCGAACGCGGCGAGCAACGGCCGCAGCACGTCAGCTCGCGCGCCTACCCGACGCAGGAGTTCACCAGCTTCACCGCGATCCTCGACGCCTTCGCGCGCGACGTGGGACGCGGCTTCGCCGTCGACGCCGCCGCCGTCGGCGTCGCTGGTCCGATCGTCGATCAGCGTGCCTCGCTGACCAACGTCGGGTGGAACGTCTCGGTGGCGGAGATGGCAGGCCGGCTGGAGACCTCGCGCATCGCGCTGCTCAACGACCTGCAGGCGATGGCGTACAGCGTCGGCGTGCTCGACGCGGACGAGATCGTCGTGCTGCAGCGCGGCGAGCGCAGGGCGCGGGGCAATGCCGCCGTCATCGCCGCGGGGACGGGCCTGGGACAAGCCTACCTCCACTTCGTCCAGGGCCGCCTGGTACCGTTCGCCTCTGAAGGCGGCCACGCCGACTTTGCGCCCCGAACCGATCGCGAGTACGGCCTCGCGCGCATGCTGCGCGACCGATACGGCCGTGCCGAGGTCGAGCAGGTCATCAGCGGTCCCGGACTGGTGAACATTCATCGCTTCACGCATGTCGGACAGGAATGCGACGCGACGCACGGGCTCGCGCCGGCCGATCAACCGGCCGCCATCTCGGAGGCCGGGCTGACGGAGCGGTGCCCGCGCTGCGTCGAAGCGCTCCACATGTTCGTCGAGGCCTACGGCGCGGAAGCGGGAAACCTGGGGCTGCGCGGGGTCGCCACCGCCGGCCTGTTCGTCGGCGGCGGCATCGCGCCGAAGATCCTGCCCGCGCTCCAGAACGGCCGTTTCATGGAGGCCTTCCGCGCGAAGCCGCCGATGGATGAGCTCGTGTCGGCGATGCCGGTGCAGGTGATCGTCAATCCCGATGCGGGGCTGTTGGGAGCAGCGGTCGCGGCGCTGGACCTGGCGGCCGGCCACTAAGGGCACAAAGAGGGGACCTTCGTGTTCGTCGTGTCCTTTGTGGCTCGACGTCTTTGTGCTCTTGTCCGACGCTAATTGCTCATCGCGTCGAGCGCCTGCACGCCGGACCGCATACCGTGCAGCCAGGTGGCGATGCTGATGCACACCGCCGCGACGAACGAGACGCCCATCATCACCAGCCGGCCGGTGGGAATCGGACGGTGGCGCAGCTGGTAGAACAGGTAGGTCGTCGACGGCCACCCGAGCAGCACGATGATGACGATGATGAGCAGCACGGCGAGGATCATGAAGGCGACGCCGCCGTACGAGCCCGCGACCTGGCTCGGGTTGTCGGCCGTGAAACGCGGATAGCGGGCGCCCAGGCCCGTGGCGAGCCCGACGAGCGCGAGGCTGAGAAAGACGATCGCACCCGCGGCGACCACCTTCAGGAACGGATCGACGTCGAGCAGCTCGTTGGCGGCCACCGTCAGCGTCTCGGTGAGGACGAGCACCGGCACGAAACCCGTCCAGAACTTCGACCACAGGAAGTCGTGCATCGAAATCGGCGACTTGCGAACCAGCCAGAACGCCGGCCCCTCCGCCGAGACCATCGGGAAGACGAAGCGGACGGCGACGGTTGCCAGCACGAAGCCGGCCATTCCCAGGTTCACGAACGCGTAGACGTTCTTCACGAAGCCGCTCATGTACGGGATGCGGCCGAGATCGAGCACGCGGAAGTTGTACAGGTAGATCAGCACGAGCGCGAGCAGGAGCAGCAGTTGTGACTACTGGCTGACGTCGCGCAGGAAGATCTTCAGGTCCTTGACGAGCAGCTGCCGCCGCACCGGCGACAGCGGCAGCACGCCGGCCATCACGTCGAGCGTCCGCAACTTCGTGAACCGCGCCTTGGGCGCTTCCTGCGATCGGCTGTAGCCCGAGAAGTGCCACCGCTCGTCGGCCGCGCGCAACCCGACACAGCACGCGAGCGCGGTCGTCCAGAGCGCGCCGGCATGGAGCGCGTCCCAGCCGCCCTTGAGGCTCGCAAACAACAGCTCTCCGGCCCAGAACGACGGCAGCAGCGGCGTCACCGGCGACTGCAGCGTGCTGAAGAAGCCCGTCACGTCGGGCAGCGACTCGGCGCGCAGCAACTGCTCGGGGCGAATCATCCGCAGCAGGACGACGATGCTGGCGGCGAAGAGGAAGCCCATGAGCATCAGCAGGTCGCGCGCGCGGCGCGCGGGAAAGACGTTGACGAGCAGCAGCGTGCACGCGGTGCCCACCGCGACCGGGATGATCGCGAACGGAACGATGGTCAGCGCGGACGTGACGTAGAAGCTCGCCGGCGCGCACTGCGCGAGGCCGACGCCGAGCAGGACCGGCGCGATGAACACCACTACCATCCACGACGACTGCACGACGGTGCGCGCGAAGCGCGCGTAGAACAGCCGTCGCGCCGCCACCGGCGCCGTCAGCAGCAGCCGCAGGTCGTCGGAGAGGAAGAAGGTCGACAGCGCCGTGACGATCCCGCTGAAGGTCAGGAAGGCGAGGAACGTCATGAAGATCCACGACAGGCCGAGGCGCAGCAAGTAGTCGCCGAGCTCCTCGTAGTCCTGCAGCTGCCACGTCAGCCAGGCGGCGCCGTAGAAGAGCGCACAGAACACCCCGATGCCGACCGCAGCGAACAGGAACGCGCGCGTCAGGTCGCCGGGCTCGCGCCGCTGCGCCCGGTTGCGCGACGACCAGACATGCGGCAGCAGCAGGTAGGTGAAAGCGCCTTTCATACTGCTTCGTCGATTTCCTGGAGCGCACTGCCGCCGGTCAACCGCAGGAAAACCGACGTCAGCTGATCGTCGGCGCCGCCGAGCCTGCGGACCTCGTCCACCGTGCCGTGCGCGATGATCTTTCCCTTGAGGATGATGCTCAGGCGCTGACACATCTCCTGCGCGACTTCGAGCGTGTGCGTGCTCATGAGGATGGCGACACCGCGCTCGCTCATGCGGCGGAAGACGTCCTTGATGAGCCGCGCGCCGCGCGGATCGAGGCCGACCATCGGCTCGTCGACGGCCACGGCGCGGGGACGGTGCAGGAACGCCGCGCACATCACGAGCCGCTGCTTCATGCCGTGCGAAAAGCTTTCGACGAGCTCGTTTTCCCACCGGCGCAGCTCGAACAGGTCGAGCATCTCGTGCACCCGGTCCATCACGCCGTCGCCGTCGAGCCCGTAGAGACCCCCGTGGAACTTCAGGAACTCGCCGGCGGTGAGCTTTTCGTAGATGAAGGGCCGGTCGGGAATGAACCCGAGCGACGCCTTGGCGAGCTCCGGCTCGGCCGCAACGTCGTGGCCGTTGACGATCACGCGGCCGGACGTCGGCTTCAGCAGGCCGGCAATCATCCGCAGCGTCGTCGTCTTGCCGGCCCCGTTCGGCCCGAGGAAGCCGTGAATTTCGCCCGGTTGCACGTCGAGCGACACGTCGTCGACCGCGGTGAACTTTCCGTACTGCTTGATCAGGTGTTGAACGGCGATCATCGTCTTCGGGGCCTCAACAAGCGGCTCAGCCAGCAGCAGTCCTCCGCTGCCGGCGGGGTGGCCGACACCGCACGCATCGGCGCCAGGTCGGTGGACTGGCCGATCAGGATCGGCGTGGCGTTCTCGACGAGCGTCATGTCGAGCACCTTCATCCTGATGCGGCCGATGAGCGGCAGGATCGACGCCTGCTTGTCGAGCCCTCCGCGCGCGAGCCGCACGTGCGTCGCATCCGCGGGGAATTCGTTCAGCGTCGGATCGACGGGCAGCCAGAGGCCGCGCCCCGCGCCTTCGTCGATGTACACCTCCGGCCACGCGTGGTAATAGAACGCGCCGGTGATCCCGCGGACGTAGGTGAGGCCGACCGCGATGCGCGCGGGGATGCCGACGGAGCGCGCCATGGCGACGTAGAGCGCCGTGTGCTCGTTGCAGTCGCCCACCTTGGTGCGAAGCACCTCGAGCGCCGACGGAAGGCTGACGGTCGGCTTTTTGTCGAGGAGCGCGTTGACGTAGCGCGTCAGCCTCTCGGCGCGGGCCCGGGCGCCGGTCGCGCCCGCAATCGCCTTCTCGGCCTCGGCGCGAATCTCCGGCGCGTCGCTTTCGATGAGCGGCTCCGGCTTGAGGTATTCGCCGATCGTGGCGTCGGCGGGACCGGCCTGAAGCTTCTGTGGGTCGGTCAGCTCAATGATCGAGCCGTTCACCTCCTGCCCCGCCCCCTGCAGCTCGGCGTTGGTCAGGTCGGCGCCATCGAGCTCCAGCCGCAGGCGGCGAACGTCGCGCGGCTCGTCGATCCGCTGCCGCATCGCGGGAACCACGGCGGCCGCCTGCAGCAGGTCCGTCTGCACGCGGCCCGGCACGCTGAGCGTCTGCGCGCGGTCGGCCGACTCGCGCACCGTGATCAGGCCGAGCGGGCTCTCCTCGCGTACCACGTCGCCGGTGTCCGTAATCCACGACGTCGTCTGCAGCCCCTGGTACACCATGTCCACGCGGAAGGCGGGGATCGGCCGCTCGCCGCCGTTGCGGACGATTTCGCGGCTGCCGATCTTCACCGTGACCGGCTGGTTGCGGAGCGTGGCGGGGTCGAAGATGTGCCACTGCTGCTCCGAGCCGGCGGCGAGCCGGCCGCCGGCGAGCAGCCGCGAAAAATTCTGCGAGAGGACCGGCGCCTCGTCGAGCTCGCGTGTTTCGCTCCGCGTGCGGCCGGCGGACGTGATGGCGATCACCAGTCGCGCGCGCGCCTTCGCGGTCGGGCCTCCCCCGGGCGAGCGGGACGAGTCGAGGGGCTCGACGCGGCCGCGCACGGCAACGGCCCCCGTGCCGGGATCGAGCGAGAAGTCGAACGAGCGGAGCGCGAAGTTCGAGTCCACGCGCGCCGCGGTGTGCAGCGCCGCGGCGGTCGATGCGCCCAGCAGCGACATCTGCAGGCGTCCGTCCTCCTGCAGTTCGAAGCCGCCGTCGGTCGGCACGATCTGGCTGACCGTGAACCCGATCTTGTCCCCGCGGTAGTAGACGCCGCGCCACTCGGCATTCGAGCCGTAGCGCGCGAGGTCGGTCGCCAGGTTGGCCGCCGACGCCTGGAGGTACGAGCGGTTCACGAGCACCGCCATCGAGGCGGCCCACGCGATGACGATGAGCACGGACACCGGCCGCGTCAGCCAGCGCGGCAATGGCTTGAAGAAGGTCATGGAGACGGTGGAATTCCCGATCCGTTATCGGCGCGAAGCCGTCGATCGATTATCGCAAGGCCCAGGCGAGGAATCGCTCTGTGTAATAGAGCGCAATCTGCCCGCTGACGCCGTTCGGGACGGCGTCGAAGGCGTGCTCGGCCCACGGAATTTCGAGGAGAACCGACCGCGCGCCGGCCTCGCGCAGCCGCTCGTCGAGCTCGCGCCCGAATCGTGGGGCGACGATGTGATCGCGGGCGCCGTAGACGAGCAGGCTCGGCGGCACGCGCGAGGTCGCGTACGTCACCGGCGAGGCGTCGTGATAGCGCGCAGCGGCGGTGTCCGGGGTGCCGTGCAGGTACGTCTCGAGGATGGAACGGATGTCGAGCGGATCCGGACGCGGCGGCTCTCGCCAGCCTTCAATCAGGTCGGTCGGCCCGTAATAGCCGACGACGGCGCGCACGAGCTGCGCGCCGGACTGATAGGCGGCGACGAGCGCCAGCTGCGCGCCCGCCGAGCGGCCGACGAACGCGATGCGTGAAGGATCCGCTTCGTATTCGGCGCTGTGCGCCAGCACCCATCCGAGCGCGGTGCGCACGTCCTGGATTTGCGCGGGCCACGTCGCCGCCGGCGCGTGCCGGTAATCGATGGCGGCCACCACGTAGCCGCGCGCGGCGAACCATGTCGCAAACGATGCATTGTCCGCCGGCGCGCCGCGCTGCCACGCGCCGCCGTACAACTGCAGCAGCACGGGATGGGGACCGGCGCCCGGCGGCCGATAGACATCCGCCGTGAGCGCAACCCCGCCGGGACTTGCGAACTCCACGCCACGGCGAACGAGCACGTCGACGCGCGCGATTCCGCGCACGAAGTCGAGCGGCGAAAGGGCGTGCGCCCGCAGCCCGGCGCCCGTCGCGGCCGGAATCTGCTGGAGGTAGTCGCGGCCGAGCCCCTGCTCCATCGCCCGATCGAAGGAGGCGAGCGTGAGCGGCGCGCGTGCGAGCGGTGAGGCGGACAGGAGCGCCGCAACGACGGCGAAGGCGAAGGCTGCGCGCGCCGCTGGCGCCACGGCGGCCGCGTTGAACGTCATCGCGCACACGCCGAGCGACGCCAGCAGCAGCCACGGGCTGATCTCCGGCGCCCCCACGGCCAGCGGCAGCAGGCCGGCGTGAAATGGCGGCAGGACGATCCAGATCGCGATCAGGCAGAGCGCAATCGCCGGGACGAGCATCCATGTCATCAGCGGTGGGGACGGCGGCCGCGCCACGCGCCATCTTATCCGCGCGCCGGCTCGGCGTTCACGTCGAAGCGCGTCAACGCGAACTTCGCGTCCCCGTCGATCCACTGCTCGCCGCCGCTGAAGCCGGCGGCGAGCCCCTCGGCCATCACCTGGTCCGGCTCGTACTTGTACGAACTCTCCGTCCAGATCGCTTCGCCCTCGCGCAGCTCGAGCTCGAGGCCGGCGCCGGGAATCGAGACCGTCTGCCGCCGCGCGCTCACCAGGTACGCTTCGACGCGCTGCGCCGCGGCATTCCAGGCGGCTCGATGGCGGAACGCGGCCAGGTCGAAGTTGGCGCCGAGCTCGTCGTTGATGCGGCGCAGCACGTTGCGGTTGAACGCGGCGGTCACCTTCAACGGATCGTCGTAGGCGAGGAGCAGCTCGCGTTCCGGCTTGACCAGGTCAGCGCCAAGCAGCAGCGCGTCTCCGGCCCGCAGCGAGTGACGGATCCGCCGCAGCAGATCGCGGGCCGCCGACGGCGCGAAGTTGCCGATGTTCGAGCCCAGGAACAGCACGATGAGCGCCGCCTCGGGCGGCCGCCTCTCGATCGCCCGCATGAGGCCCGCCTCGTAGGCGGCGTGATGCGTGATCACCTCGCGCACGCCGATCGCCTGCAGCCGATACCGCGCGGTGTCGAGCGCTGCCTGCGAGATGTCGATCAGCTGGATCAGCGGAAATGGCTCGCCCGCCGCGGCGACGAGCACCGCAATCTTGTCGCCGCTGCCGCATCCGAGCTCCGCGAGCGTGGCGCGCCCGCGCCGCGGATCGACGATGTCGCGCGCGTGTCGCGCGAGCATCGCGGTTTCCGCGCGCGTGACGCGGTACCAGGGCAGCCTGGTGATGGCCTCGAAGAGCGCCGAGCCGAGCTCGTCGTAGAAGTATTTCGAGGAAATCTGCTTCGGGTCGCGCGCCAGCGTCTCGGCCAGCTCGGCCCCGAAGGCGCGCGTCCCTACGTCGTCTTCACGCACCGGAACGCCGCGTAGATGTAGCGATAGCGTGGCCGGAACCAGTTCCGGAAGCCGGGCCGGATAAGGCCGCGGGCGGTCACTGGAGAGGCGCCCTTCATGACGAAGTGCTCGCCGTCGAAGAAGTCGGCCGAATACTCCGGGTACGACGGCAGCGGCGTGAAGCCGTCGAACGGCGCGAACACGTCGGCGGTCCATTCCCAGCCGTTGCCGACCAGGTCGTGGACGCCGAACTCGCTGGCGCCGCCGCGGGCGCCGGCCGGAACCGGATCGAAGCGCGCGAAGTCGACGTTCACCGGCGTGCTGCCGGCGGAGGCGCGGATGAATTCCGGCTCGGTCATGAGACGCTGCCCGCGCCAGCGCGCGTAGGCGTTGGCCTCGGCCCACGTCACGTAGACAGGCCATTGCCCGGGGAGCGGCACGCGCTCGAACATCGCACGCCAGTACCACGCACCGTCGTGGTGTTCCCAGAACGGCGGGTGCGCGACACGATCCTCATGCACCCACGCCCAGTCTTCCGGCCGCCAATGACGCGGGTCGCTGTAGCCGCCTGCTTCGACAAACTGCATGAAGTCGGCGTTGGTCACATTCAGCGTGTCGATCTCGAAGGCCGCCACCTCGACGCGCCGCGAGGGGCGCTCGTTGTCCCAGGCAAACGGCTCCTGGTCCGGCGTTCCCAGCGTCACCGTGCCGGCCGGCACGAGCGCGCGCGACGCGCGAGCGCCGTCGCCAAGCCGGGGCGGCAGCGTCACGTAGTGGTCCGGCTTTCTCTTCCACTCGTCGGGAACGCGGTGCCACATGTACGCCAGCGTCTCCTGGTGCATCTCCTCGTGCTCGATGATCGCCCACACCGCCTGCGCGTGACGCAGCAGCGGGTGGTCGTCGCGCTCGACATCCGCGTGCGCGATGGCGTCCTCGACGAGCGCGTCGGCCGCCTCCGCGTAGGCACGCACGGAGTCCTGATCGGGCCACGCGGGATTGCCGCGCGCGATCGCCGCGGCTTCCTGTTCGGGATCGATGCCGCGCGCGAAGATGGTCTCCAGGTGCTCGTCGATCCCCGGACGGCCGAGGCCCTTCTTGATCAGCGTGTTCACCGCGAAGGCCGGCAGGTGGCCCTCGTAGAAGACGATCGGGTTGCGCAGCGCGATCGGCTTGTGGAAGTAGGCGGCGGGGTCGAGGAGATCGAACAGCGCGCGCGTGCGGCGACGCGTGCGGCGGAATCGATCGAGCGCCTCGCGGCGATTGAACACGGCGGCGGCCAGCGCCTCAGGAGCCATCCCCCTAGAGTACAATTCTCCGAGCCCACGGCCGTGCGCATTACGCTCAACGGGGATCCGTACGACCTCGAGCAGCCGTTGTCGGTACAGGAGCTTCTCGAACGGCTCGACATCGACCCGAGACGCGTCGCGGTCGAGCACAACCTCGTGATCGTGCGGCGCACCGCGTTCGCGGCGACGCTGGTCGGCGATGGCGACCGCGTCGAGATCGTCAATTTCGTGGGTGGCGGATAGATGGGTTGCAGATGACGGACACGCCTTTTACGATCGCCGGCCGCACCTTCACCTCGCGGCTGATTGTCGGCACCGGCAAGTACTCGTCGCACGCGGTGATGGCGCAGGCGCACGCGGCGTCCGGCGCCGACATGGTCACCGTCGCGGTGCGGCGCGTGAACATCTCCGATCGCACGCGCGAGTCGCTGCTCGACTACATCGACACCTCGCGCATGTTCATCCTGCCCAATACCGCCGGCTGCTACTCGGCGGACGAAGCGGTGCGGACGGCGCTGCTCGGGCGCGAGGCGGGGCTGTCCAACTGGGTGAAGCTCGAGGTGATCGGCGACGAGCGGACGCTCTTTCCCGACAACGAGGCGCTGCTGGAGGCGACGCGCATCCTCGTGCGCGAGGGGTTCGTCGTGCTGCCGTATACCAGCGACGATCCGATCGCCTGCCGCAAGCTCGAGGACGCGGGCGCCGCGGCCGTGATGCCGCTCGGTGCGCCGATCGGCTCGGGGCTCGGCATCCAGAACGCCAACAACATCCGCATCATCCGCGAGTTCGCGCGCGTGCCCGTCATCGTCGATGCCGGTGTCGGCACGGCATCCGACGCGACCGTCGCGATGGAGCTCGGCGCGGACGGCGTGCTGATGAACACCGCCATTGCCGGTGCGCAGGAGCCGATCGCGATGGCCGAGGCGATGAAGCACGCCGTCATGGCCGGCCGCCTGGCCTACCGCGCGGGGCGCATCGCGAAGAAGATGTACGCGACCGCGAGCAGCCCCGTCGAAGGACTCGTCGGCCGCTGATCGATGTCAGACCTCAAGGTGGATGGGCCTCCGGCGATTCCACCCCCGGATCGACATCAGATCGAACGCCTCAACAGCCTGTACCGAATCATCGACGAGACGCCGGCCGGCGGCGGCCTGAAGGCGCGGCTCGCATCGAGCCTGCGGCGTCTGCTCGGCCGCGTCCTTTCGCGCCAGCAGGAGTTCAACGCCGTCGTCGTCGATCATCTCAACCGCAACATGGCGGTTGGCGCCGAGGCGCACCACGCAAGCCTCAGGACCATCGATTGGATCGGCGGCGCGGTGGACCGATGCGAGGGGGCAAAGGACGAAATCCAGCGCCACCTCGAAGCGCTGCTCGCGCGCGAGCGGAGGAACGACACGGCCGTCGCGGCGCTCGCGGCGCAGCACGAGGAGCTGCGCGCGGCTCTGAGCGTCGTCCAACAGGCGGCGCATGGCCTCCGGCGCGCCGTCGAAGAGATCGGGTCAACTCCCAACGCCCAACTCCCACCTTCCAACTCCCAAGCGGATCCCGGATCCCTGGCGGATCCCGGATCACGGATCCCGGACCCCGGTCCCGGTTCACAGTTCGACGACCTCGACAGCCATAAGTACGTCGGCTTCGAAGATCAGTTCCGCGGCTCCCCGGAAGAGATCCGGCGGCGCGTCGAGGACTACCTGCCAATCTTCCAGGGCGCCGACGTGCTCGACGTCGGCTGCGGGCGCGGCGAGTTCCTCGACCTGCTGCGCGAGCATGGCATCCGCGCGCGCGGCGTCGACGTCAATCCCGCGATGGTGGAGGTGTGCCGGGGAAAGGGGCTGGAGGCGGAAACGGCCGACGCGCTGACCTACCTGCGCGGCCTGCCGGACGCGTCACTGGGAGGGCTGTTCGCGGCGCAGGTGGTCGAGCACCTCGAGCCGCGCTACCTGGCGCGGCTCCTCGACGCCGCGTTCGAGAAGCTGCGCCCGGGGGCGCCAATCGTGCTCGAAACGATCAACCCGGCGTGCTGGTTCGCGTTCTTCGAGAGCTACATCCGCGACCTGACGCACGTGCGCCCCGTGCATCCCGACACGCTGAAATACCTGCTGATCGCCACCGGGTTCCAGCGTGTCGAGATCAGGTATCGCGCGCCCTACCCGGAGGGCGAGAAGCTGCAGAAGCTGGCGGGCGGCGGGCAGCAGGCGGCGCTGGCCGACCTCGTCGAGACGCTCAACGCGAACGTCGAGAAGATCAACCGCCTGCTGTTCACCTACCTGGACTACGCGGCGATCGGCAGGCGGACCTGAAGGTCCGCCTCTACGACCAACCACCAACTACCAACCACCAACGGCACCTACAGCCGGAACACGTTGTCGGCGTCGACGTTCTTCATCGCGTTCCGCGTGTCGACGACGAGCGGGAACTTCTTCGGCATCGCGGCGTAATTGAACACCGCGTGGTTGGTGCAGATGACGGCGCAGTCGATGCCGTCGGCCGCCTGTCCTTCCGGCACCGACTTCAGGGACAGCTCGGCGTGCTCGAGCACCGGCACGTGCGGGTCGGTGTAGCTCAGGATCGCGCCGCGGCGGTGCAGCAGCTCGAGGACGTCGAGCGCCGGCGATTCGCGCATGTCGCTGACGTCCTTCTTGTAGGCGACGCCGAAGATGTGGATGCGCGAGCCATTGATCGCCTTCTTCTTCGAGTTGAGCGCCTCGCCCACCCGCTCGACGACGAACGAGGGCATCGAGCCGTTGATGTGCCCCGCCAGCTCGATGAAGCGGCACTCGAAGCCGTTCTGCCGTGCCTTCCACGACAGGTAGAACGGGTCGATCGGGATGCAGTGCCCACCGAGACCCGGCCCCGGGAAGAACGGCATGAAGCCGAACGGCTTCGTGGCGGCGGCCTCGATCACCTCCCACACGTCGATGTTCATGCGGTGGGACATCAGCGCAATCTCGTTCACCAGGCCGATGTTCACCGCGCGGAAGGTGTTCTCGAGCAGCTTCACCATCTCGGCCACCTGCGTCGAGCTGACCGGGACGATGGTGTCGATGATCGAGCCGTAGAGCGCTGCGGCAAGGTCAGTGCTCTCCTTGTCGATCCCGCCGACGACCTTCGGGATGTTGCGCGTGTTGTGCGTCGTGTTGCCCGGGTCCACCCGCTCCGGTGAGAACGCGAGGTAGAAGTCCTTCCCCGCCTTCAACCCGCCCTCCTCGAGCGCCGGCTGCACGACCTCGTCGGTCGTCCCGGGATAGGTCGTCGACTCGAGGATCACGAGCTGCCCCGGCTTCAGCCGCGCACGCACCGCGTCCACGGCCAGCACGACGTAGGAGAGATCGGGGTCGCGCGTCTTGCGGAGCGGCGTCGGCACGCAGATGTCGATCGCGTCCATGTCGTGCAGCTTCGCCATGTCGTCGGTGGCCTTCAGCTTGCCCGCCTTGACGCAGCCGCTGACGTCTTCGCTCGACACGTCGCCGATGTAGCTGTGTCCCTTGGTGATCGAGCTGACCTTGGCGACGTCCACGTCGAAGCCGGTCACCTCGAAGCCCGCCTTCGCGAACTCCACCGCGAGCGGCAGCCCGACATAGCCGAGACCGATGATGCCGATCCTGGCCTGCTTGTTCTGTATCTTGTCTTTCAGTTCCAAGTCGTCTCCGTAAATACAGCCGGCTGTCGCGACCCCTCGACGGGCGGCAGCCGGTCTCCTATCTGACGCCGGCGCGCGCCGCCGGTGCAAGCCGAGCGACGTCGGCGTCAACCATCATGGCAATCAGCCGCTCGAAGGGTACCGACGGCGTCCATCCGAGCACCCGCCGCCCCTTGGACGCATCTCCGATCAGGTGGTCCACTTCCGCTGGACGCGTGAGGGCGGGATCGATCCGCACGTAGCGCTGCCAGTCGAGCCCCGCATGGCCGAACGCGGTCTCGACGAGCTTCTTGACCGAGTGGCTGACGCCCGTTGCGATGACGTAGTCATCGGCCTCGTCCTGCTGGAGCATCAGCCACATCGCCCGCACGTAGTCGCCGGCGAAGCCCCAGTCGCGGCACGCGTCGAGATTGCCAAGGTTGAGATGATCGGAAAGACCCATCTTAATACGCGCCACACCATCGGTCACCTTGCGCGTCACGAACTCCAGCCCGCGCCGCGGGGACTCGTGGTTGAAGAGGATGCCCGAGCACGCAAACATGCCGTAACTTTCACGGTAGTTCACGGTGATGTAATGCGCGAACACCTTCGAGACGCCGTAGGGGCTGCGCGGATAGAACGGCGTCAGCTCCGTCTGCGGCACCTCGCGGACCCGCCCGTACATCTCGCTCGAGGACGCCTGGTAGATGCGGATGCCGGGATCCACCTGGCGGATCGCCTCGAGAACGCGCGTGACGCCCTGCGAGTTGAACTCGCCGGTGAGCAGCGGCTGATCCCACGACGCGGGCACGAACGACATCGCCGCGAGGTTGTAGAGCTCGTGCGGACGGACGTCCTGGACGATGCGCATCAGCGACAGCTGGTCCACCAGGTCCGCGGGGCGCAGCGTGAGGCGGTCGAGGAGGTGCTCGATGCGCCACAGGTTCGGCGAGCTCGAACGGCGGACGACGCCGGTGACCTCGTAGCCTTTTTCGAGCAGCAGCTCGGCGAGGTACGAGCCGTCCTGGCCCGTGATGCCCGTAATGATCGCGCGCTTAGACATCCGTTCCGTTCATTCTATATGGCCGTCCTAGACCGCCCGTCCCCTCGAGGCGACGCTCGGCCGACTCCGCTCGGGGCGGGCCGCCGCGGGCCGCAAGCCAGCGCTGCAGCGCGTTCTGCCACGCGGGCATCTCGAAACCGGCGGCGGCCAGCTTGCGGTTCGACAGCGCGCAGAACCGCGGGCGCGCGGCGATGAACCGCGCCTCGTCGGTCGTGATCGGCTTCAGCCGCGGCTGCACGCGCAGCAAGCGCGCCGCCTCGCAGGCCACTTGGTACCAGGTGGCGTGCCCGGAATTCACGCAGTGGTACAGGCCGGGCGCGGCATGCGAATCGATGACGTGCCGCGTCGCGGCGGCGACATCGACGACGTAGCTCGGCGACACGACGCGATCGGTGAAGACGGGCACCTCGCGTCCGGCCTCCAGGCCGGCGACGATCGCGTCGAGCGACCCGCGCCTGCCGGTCCATTCCGCCGGCAGCCCGAACAGGCTCTCGACACGCAGGACGTATGCGCGCGGGTACTCGAGCGCCATCCACTCGCCCACCAGCTTCGACGCCGCGTAGACGCTGCGCGGCGAGGGAACGGCCGATTCGTCGTACGGCTCGGCGCCGGGGCCCTCGAGGCCCGCGAAGACGAAGTCGGACCCGTAGTGCACGAGCGTCGCGCCACAGGTCTCCGCCGCCCGGGCGAGTGTCCGCACCGCAAACGCGTTGAGCGCAAACGCCTCCGACGGGCGGCTCTCCGCGGCGTCCACCTGGTTGAACGCGGCGCAGTTGACGATCGCGTCGGGCCGGGCGTCGGCCACCGCGCGCATCACCGCGTCGATGTCGGTGACGTCGAGCGTCGCGCGCGCGTGCGCGATGACGTCGCGGTCCGCATACGCGCGCCGCACCGCGTCCGCAAGCTGGCCGGACGCCCCGGTCACGAGCACGCGCATTGGCACAACTGGGCATCGTACCTCGTCCACACCCCATCGTCTACGGCGTGCAGCCGTGAGAAGGCACGATCGCGGGGCGTCGTGTCGATAAACTAGGTTACGAATGGAACAGATCGATGCCGCCGTCATCGGCGGTGGAGTGGTGGGACTGGCGGCGGCGCTGGCGGTGGCGCGGAGAGGTCGCACCGTGTGCGTGCTCGAGAAGGAGCCGCGACCGGGCATGGCGACGAGCACGCACAACAGCCAGGTCATACATGCCGGCCTGTACTACCCCGCCGGTTCCCTGAAGGCGAAGCATTGCGTGAACGGCGCGCGAATGATGTACGAGTTCTGCGCCGCGCACGGAGTCCCGCATCTGCGGTGCGGCAAGCTGGTCGTCGCGCACGACGAGGCGGAGGTGCACGGCCTCGAAGAGCTGCGAGCCAAGGGGATTGCCAACGGCGTCGAAGGGCTCGAGATCGTCGATGCGGCCTTCGTGCGCAAACGCGAGCCGCACGTCGACGCCGTGGCCGCGCTGCTCTCGCCCAACTCGGGCATCCTCGAAGCGGAAGTGCTGGTGCGGACGCTCGCCCGGTTGATCGGCGAGGAGGGCGGCTACGTCCTCCCCGGCACCGCGTTCACCGCGGGCGAGCCGAACCGCGATGCGATCGAGCTGGTCACGCCATCGGAGCGCATTCACGCGCGCGCCGTCGTCAACGCGGCGGGGCTCTACGCGGACGACGTCTCTGCCGCGCTGGGCGGCTCGGCGTTCCGCATCTATCCGTGCCGCGGCGAGTACGCCGAGCTCGTGCCGTCCAGGCGTTCGCTTGCCAACGGTCTCGTCTACCCGCTGCCGCACACGCACAGCCTCGGCACGCACCTGAGCAAGACCATTCACGGCAACGTCACGCTCGGCCCGACCGCGCGCTTCCAGGATCGGAAAGACGACTACGAGCACGATCGGCTGCCGATCGAGTCGTTTCTCGAGCCCGCCCGCCGGCTGCTCCCCGAGTTGCAGCTGTCGGACCTGCGGCTGGGCGGCACCGGCATCCGGCCGAAGCTGCACGGGCCGGAGACGGCGTACGCCGATTTCCTGATCGCCAGAGACGAAAAATGCCCGCGCCTCGTGCAGGCAGCGGGCATCGAGTCTCCCGGATTGACCGCCTGCCTCGCCGTCGGCGAGCACGTGGCGGGGTTAGTCGAAGAAGTGCTCGCCGACTGACCTACTGAACCTTTTGAACCTTGTTGAGCGCTGCAGCGATCAACTGCAGCCGGCAGCGCGTGTGCAGGATGGCGCGCGCGACCGCGCGCTTCGGGCTGAGCGGCGCGGGCGCGACGTGCGTCGCGTAGTACAGGTACGCGCTCTCGTGGAACGCGCGGATGGCGAAGGCGCGCGCGGTGCGGCTCGACTGGCCGACGCGGTGAATGGCGGTCGCGGCGGGCACGTAGCGGACGTGATACCCGCGCGCCCTGAGCCGCCGGCACAAGTCCGCATCCTCCCAGTAAAGGAAGAACCGCTCGTCGAAGCCGTTGACTGCCGCGAGCGCCTCCCGGCGCGCCAGCATGCAGGCGCCCGACAGCCAGTCGACGCCGACGCTCTCCTGGCCGCTGCGAATTGCCTCTTCGGTGACGACATTCCGCCTGGCGATCGGCAGGAACGGCACGGCCCGGCGCAGCATCGCAGTCCGTCCGAACAGGCCTGTCAGCATGTCCGGATCGCCGCGCGCGCTTCCCTGCACCGAGCCGTCCGGGTTGAGGATGCGCGGTCCGGCGATGGCGCACTGCGCGTGCGCGTCGAGCACCGCGCGCAGTGTGCCGATGGCGCCCGCCATCAGGCGGCAGTCGGGATTCATGATGAGGACGTACGGCGCCCTGGTCGCGGCAACACCCTGGTTGACGCCGCGGGCGAAGCCGGCGTTGGTGCTGTTGCCGATCAGCCTGACGTGGGCCGCGTGCGCCTCGACGGCCGCCGCGCTGCCGTCCGTCGACGCGTTGTCCACCACTACGCCTTCCCACGGGTGCCCGGCGAGCTCGTCCGAGATCGACCGCAGCGCGCGCTCGAGCTCCGCGCCCGCGTTGTAGTTGACCAGCACCGCCGCATAGCTCGGGTCCGAGGTCATTTTTCGGCGACGCGTCCGCGCAGGTGCGCGTCGAACCGCTTCTCGCGCAGCTTGGTGGACAGCCACTTCGTGTCGAGCAGCGGCGCGATGTCGGACGTGGCGACGCGGCGCGCGCGTTGAACGGCCGCGCGCTTGCGGAGCATCCGCGGCAGGCCGGCGACCGCCGCCGCCTTGGCACGCAGGTAGGGGCGCAGCATGCCCATGCGGGCGAAGTGCACCCCCGCGGCAAGGTCATACACGACGTGGCCGGCCAGCGTCCGCAGCAGCAGGCTGCCGGGCGTGTCCTTGAAATACATCCACTCGAGATTGCGCTGCCCGTGGAACACCGAAAAGGGGCTGACGGTGCCGAGCGTGGCGCTGCCGACGTGCCGCACGACCGCGTCGGCCACGTAACGGCAGCGATAGCCGCGCAGCCGGGCCCGATACGACAGGTCCACGTCCTCGTGCGACGCGAAGAAGTCTTCGTCGAACCCGCCGACCTCCTCGAACACCGCGCGCGGCATCATGCAGGCCGCGCCGCAGACGCCGAACACTTCCTGCGGGACGGCCGCGGCCGACGCGGGCTCGCCATGGTGGCGCTTGAACGCGCCGCCCCAGCGCAGCACGCCGTCGCCGGCGCTGTCGATCGTGTCCGGGTCGTGCATGTAGACGATGCGCGAGGTCACCAGCGCGAAGCCGTTCGCCTCGTCCACGCCGGACATCAGCGCCCGCAGCCACCGCGGATCGGCCGACGTGTCGTTGTTCAGGAACGCGACGAACCGGCCGCGCGCCTCGCGAACCCCCGCATTGTTGCCGCCGGCAAAGCCTCGGTTCTCCGCCAGGGTCACGAGCTTCACCCACGGATATCGGGTGCGTACGTGCTCCGCGGTGCCGTCGGTGGATCCGTTGTCCACGAGAATGGTCTCGACGCTCACGTCCTGCTGCGCCTCGACGGCCGAGAGGCACGTTTCGAGATGCTGACGTCCGTTCCAGGTCACGATGACGACCGAGACGTCAGGCACGCGCCGCCTCGCGATAGACGTTCAGCGTCAGCCGTGCGGTCCGTTGCCAGGTGAACGTCGCGGCGCGGGCGAGCCCGCGCGCCCGCAGGTCGCCGCGCAGCGCCTCGTCGTTGACGATGCGGATGATCGCCTCACGCCAGGCGGACACATCGCGCGCGTCGAGCAGCAGCCCGGCGCCGCCGAGCACTTCCGGAATCGACGCCTCGTGCGAGGCCAGCACCGGGGTGCCGCTGGCCATCGCCTCGACGAGCGGCAGGCCGAAGCCTTCGTAGAGCGACGGGTAGACGAGCGCGGTTGCACCGCGGTAGAGCGCATGGACGCGATCCTCGCTCACGGGACCGAGCGCGACGACCGCTTCCGGGCTTCCGGCCTCCGCTGCCATCGCGCACAGTCCTTCGCTCATCCCGCGATCGACGCCGGCCAGCACCAGCGACATCGCGGCCGCCGCGCCGAAGTGCCGCCGCGCCTCGAGCACCGCGTCGACGACGAGCGGCAGGTTGCGCCGCTCGTGAATGTCGCCGACGTGCAGGAGGTACGGTTCGGTGACGTCCGCCGGCAGGTCCAGCGCGACGTTCGGATCGCCGGCGCCGAACGTGCCGTGCACGCCGAGCGGCGCGACCGTGATGCGCTCGAGGGGAATCCCGTACGCCGCCGCAATCTCGGACGCCGAGAAGGCGGAGTCGGTCAGCACGCGCGAGGCCGACCTCGCGCTGCGCCGGTAAAAGTACCGCCGCAGCCGGTCGCGGCGATACGGATACCACTCCGGGTGGGTCTCGTAGCTGACGTCGTGAATCGTGAGGACGACGGGAACGCCGGCCCAGAACGGAGCGGTGTAGGCGGGAGCGTGAATGACGTTGACGCGCGCGCGGCGGGCCGTGCGCGGCAGTCCGATCAGCGTCCAGCCGGCGTTAGTGGGGGGATGCGTCGACTCGGAGATGCGTTCGAGGCCCTGGGGGATGTGCGCCGGATCGCCGCCGAGCGCGACGATCTCGAGCGGCTCGCCGAGCGCGACGAGCGCGCGAACCAGCTCCGTCGAATAGCGGCGGACGCCGGCGGCGGGAGAACTGAAGCCACGGCCATCGAAACCGACACGCAGGACGGGACGGTAATTCAAAATGCAAAATGCAAAATGCAAACCCGACGCAGCGTCGACCCCCGTGGGTGAACGTCGCCGCGCCTTTCACGACATTGATTCGAATCGTGCAGGGTTTGCATGTTGCATTTTGCATTAACCGGCGCCGCTACGTAATGCTCATGTTCAGCCGGCGGACCGGACACTCGAGCGTCGCGCAGACCTGCCGGATGGTGCGCTCGATGTGGCCGTTGATCGACGGGCTGCTCAGGATCACTTCATCGACCCGGTACTTCCGCATCGTCGATTCCAGCTCGTCCAGCGCGCCGCGCACGGGGACGCCGACGATCCACCGCCGCGCCTTCGTCGGGTCGTCGTCGATGAAGGCGACCGGGTTCATGCTCCAGTGCGGGTTGGCGCGCATCTCGCGGACGATCAGCTGGCCGAACGCCCCCGCGCCGTAGACGAGCACGCGGCGGCTCCGCTTGCTGCGCGACGCCGTCACCAGGCTCATGCTCCGGAACGAGGCGCGGGTGGCGACGATCGCAATCGTCAGCAGCATCGCGTCCGTGATGAAGACGACGCGCGAGAAGCCCTCGAAGCGGTAGAAGTACGCGGCCGCCAGCACCGACAGCACCGATCCCGTCAGCACGCCGCGCAGCACCACCACCATGTCCCGCAGGCTGAACGTCTCCCACGACCGCTGATACAGACCCGAACCGTAGAGCGAAGCCAGCTTGCAGCCGAGCACGACGGGCAACGACGCGGTGAAATACGGCAGGAACTGATCGAGCGCCTCGCCCTCGAACCGGAAACGATACGCGAAGTAGTAGCAGGCCACGATCAGCACGAGGTCGAGCATCACCTCGGCGGCGTGCCACCGGAACGTCAGGTCCTTGAGCAGCGGTGCGAACGGCGACCGCTGCAGCGCCTTGAAATCCTCTGCCTTGTAGGCGGGCACGCGGGCGAGATAGATGCCGACCAGGAACACCACCACGCCGAACAGCGCGGCCAGCGGTATCATCTGCTCGACGCCGCCCACCGTGAGCGCCCAGGCGGTCAGCCCACCCACGATGCCCTGCAGGTAGAGGATGCGGACGGCACTCCGCTCGGAGAAGCCGAGCGACACCAGGCGGTGCGAGACGTGATCGGTGCCGCCGCGCGTCGCGCTGTGCCCGGCCAGGCGGCGAAGCACCAGCACGAAGGCGGTGTCGAAGAGCGGCGCGATGAGAATCATCACGATGAGGACGGACGTCCACGGGAACGTGGTCGTTTCCTTCAGCACCGGCACGAGCGACGCGCCGGCGATGACGGCCCCGATGAACAGGCTGCCGCAGTCGCCCATGAAGAGGCGCGCGGGGGGACGGTTCCAGTAGAGAAAGCCGAGCAGCGCGCCGCACAGCGCCACCAGGAGCAGCAGGACCGGGGCGCCGAGCGCGCCCGCCAGCAGCCACGCGAGAAACGCGGCGGCAATCAACGCCACGCCGGCCGCGAGGCCGTCCATGTTGTCGAGCAGGTTGAACGCGTGACAGACGCCCGCGAACCACACGGTGGCGACCACCGTGTACGTCCACGGCAAGGCGTTGTCGGGCCGCCGCGCCAGCGAGAACACGAGGAAGGCGCCGATGATGAGCGAGGAGACGAGCTTGGCGAGCGGCGACAGCTGGACGCGGTCGTCGAGCACCCCGACGACGAACATCGCGACCGCCGCGAACAGGACGGGCAACCACGTGGCCGGCAACACCCCCGCGCTGACATGCGACGTGGTCGCCCCGACGCCGACGAGCGCCCCCATCGCGATCGCGAGGCCGCCCATCGTCGGCGTCGGCGCGTCGTGCCAGCGGTCGGCCCGCGGCGGCACGACCGCGCCGAGGGCGGGCGCGAGGCGGCGCACGAAGGCGCACAGCGCCGCCGATGCCGACAGCGACAGGAGAAACGCGAGCAGGTAGTAGATCACGTGCAGCCGGCAGGTCCGCCTACAGGCGGACGCCGCCGATGTTGGCGGAATGCAGCCCGGTTTGCTTCTCGGTCGAGTCGGGCTTCAGCCGGACCCGCCGCTCGCGAAGCACGAACGGCGCTTTGGTCAGGATGCCCTCGCAGATCGTGTCGAGGCCGTGCGACGCGCCGGGCAGCAGCTGCTGCAGCCGCTCCAGCTTGAGCCGGTAGGTCGGATAGCCCGCCTTCGGCTCGATGAACGGCAGCGGAATCATCCGGTTGAAGAAGAAGTGATACGCGTAGCGGCGGGCGCGTGCCAGCTGCGAGTCGGACAGCCGCTCCTTGAACGGCAGCTGCGCCAGCAGCCGGAAGTACTCCCCGGGCGAGCGGGCGTCGAGCGTGATGCCCTTGTTCCTGATCCACGCTTCGCCGGCGACGATGACGGGAAGACCCACGCTCGTGAGCTCGACGCCCATCTTCGTGCCGTAGATGATCGCGGAGTTGCAGAGCGACATCAGCGCGTAGGTGCTCAACCCGCTCTCGGGCGGGACGACGATGATGTTCGGCGCCAGGCGCGGGAGGCGCTTGCGCACCTCGGCGAGAATCGGTTGACGCGAGGGCGGGAAGCCGCTGATTTCCGCCGGGTGCACGCGAATGAGGAGCTGGAGATCGGGGCGGGTCGCGAAGTACTCGCACGTCTGCACCAGCCACTCGAGCATGTTCGGAAACGCCTTCGCCGGATAGTGCAGCTGGGCGTCCCACGACACGTTGGTGAGGAGGCCGATCGCCGGCTTGTCCGGATCCAGGCCGATGCGCCTGGCGATCTCTCTCGGGTCCTGGCTCGTGGGCCGGTGGAAGACGATCCAGTCGAACAGGCCTTCGCGCCGGCTGCCGAGGTACTGCATCAGCTCGCGGTCCCGCGCCGGCGTGAGCTCGAGATGCTCCCAGTGTTCGCGCGGCTCGTCGAGCAGCGTGTGATGGTACGTGTCGTCGTGGCTGAAGATGAAGCGCCGCTTGCGGTAGGCGACGTTCCAGTTCGACACGTGGACGCGCTCCTGGCGCGCGACCTCGCCGACGATCCCCCACGGCACGTAGATGCCGTGCGTGAAGACCGCCGCGGTGAAGGCGACGCTGCGGACGAGCCGCCGCGATGCGAACGCGGTGAGCAGGGCCGACTCGAGGTAGCGGCGCAGGATCGCCTCGCCCAGCGGCTCGTCCGCGAGCGAGCCGCTCGCGAAGAAGCGGAGTGCGCCCGCGTGCGCGTGCTCGCCGATGTTCAGCCCGTCGAAGGTGCACGCCTCGACGTCGGCCGCCGGGATCGTCGATGCGATGCGTCGAGCTTCATCGCGCTCCTCGGCGGTGAGCCAGTCCGACATGCGGTGAATCTTCAGGCCGAGCGTCTTGTAGACGTTCTCGGCCGGCCAGCTGCAGTCGCGGCACAGATCGCGCGAGGGGCCATGCTGCACGAACTGCCGCAGATCTGGATAGATCGACGCCTCGCACTCGGCGCAGGCGGTCATCGAACCGTCGCAGAGCAGCGCGTGGACCTCGGCGCCGCGGAAGGTCAGCGCGACGGCGAGCGCGCTTTCGAGCGTCACCGCGTGCGCGTAGGAGCCGATGGCGGTCGCCATCAGCACGCGCGGCCCGCCCTGGGCGGCGGCACGCGCGGACGTCCAGAGCGCGCGGTCGGCTTCCACCGCGGCATTCCAGTCGGGGTACGCGTCGCGCCGCGCGTGGTACCAGCGCCGCGCCAGACGCGTTGTCCGCCAGAGCGACGGGAACTTCCGGATGAAGTGCTTCACGCTCTCGGGGCAGCCTGTGTCGCCGCAGCGCGGTCAGGCGCGACGGCAGGGTCCAATTCAATCACGTGCAGGAACTCCGTGGGCGGCGGCAGGTGCTCGAAGACGCGCCACGGGTGATGAGGCCGCAGCTCATCGACGGAGTATCCGCCGGTCGCCACGGCGATCGTCTTGACGCCGATCACGTTGGCCGCTTCGATGTCGTGCGGCGTGTCGCCGATGACGAACACGCGTTCGAGGTCGACGGGACCGGTTCGCCGCGCGAGCTCGAGCGCGCGGCCCGCGATCGACGCGCGCAGCCCCTGATCTTCGGCGAACCCGCCGTCGGGGAAGTACTGGAACAGGTCGTAATGGGTCAGCTTCGCGCGCGCGCCGCGGCGCGTGTTGCCGGTCAGGAGGTACGACCGGACGTCGGCGCGGCCGCGAAGCGATTCGAGGATCTCGCGCACGTTCGGCAGCACGCGCCCCTGCTTCAGCGGCAGCATCGACGGCAGCAGGTCTTCGTAGCGCGTCACCATGCGCGCGAGCAGGTCGCCCTCGAGCGGCACGCCGAGCAGCTCGAACGTGCGCGCGGCAATCTGAAAGTCCGTCAGCCCGGGGACGCGGATCGAGGACAGCTGGAAGTCCTTCCCGGTGACCTCGCGAACCGCCTGTTCCCACGCCGGCACGCCTGCCCTGCCGGTCGTCAGCAGCGTGCCGTCGATGTCCCAGAAGATGATCGTCACCCCTCGACTGTACTCGGGATGATCCTGAGGCTCTGGAAGGGTCATGCGATCTGTGGAATGGTCTCGAGCGCGGCCCGGAACTGCTTCACGAGGCCGGGGACGTCGAGCCCGTGATACGCGAGCACTTCGTCGTTGGTGCCACACTCGGGCAGCTCCGTCACGCCGATGCGCGCCACGCGCGTCGAGGGATCGAGGCCGAGCCCGGCGATCGCCGCGGCCAGCATCTCTCCCTGGCCGCCGTGCACGTAATGGTTGTCGAGCGTCACGATCGTGCGGCAACCGCCGATGGTCTCCTTCAGCCACGCGGCGTCGACCCGATTGAGCCACGGCAGGTTGACGAGGCGGACGCGCGCGCCGGTGCTCTTCTCGATCTCCTCCGCCGCATGCCAGGCGTTCGCGAGCATCCAGGGGCCGTAGCCGAAGACCACGGCGTCCTTGCCGGGACGAACGACCCAGCCTTTCCCCGCCTCGACGCGAACGCTCGACGGATACTCGAACGGCAACGGCCACTTGACGGACACCAGCCGCAGGTAGGCGCTCTCCGCGGTTCCGTCGACCAGGTAGTCGAGGAGCGCGCGCACTTCGCCTTCCGCCGCCGGCTCGGCGAGCAGCAGGTTCGGCACGGCGCCGAGCGCGCTGATGTCGCGCACCGACTGGTGCGAATGGCCCGGGCCGCCGGGGAGCACGCCCGCGAGGGAGCCGACGTAAATCACCCTGGACGACTCGCTGCACTGGTTGTAAATCTGTTCGTTCGGCCGCGTCGAGAGGAAGCAGGCAAAGGAATGGGCGATCGGCAGCGCGCCGCGGCGCGCCATCCCGCCCGCCATCGACACCATGTCCTGCTCGGCGATGCCGCACTCCACGAAGCGCGCCGGGAACTTGGCGGCGAATTCGAGCAGGCCGCAGTCCTTGATCAGGTCGGCGTCGAGCGCGATCAGGTGCGGATGACGCTCGGCCTGCTGGACGAGCGCCTTGCCGTAGGCCGCGACGAGGTTGTGCGTGTCGCGCGGCTCGCGGCGAGGGTTGCGCGTGCGTGTGTCGGTCTTCAGCGCGCCCAGCCCGAGCGACGCGAACGCGCGCGATGCGGTCTCGAGCAGCTGCGTCAGGCCGTCGACGTACTGCTGCTCCGGCGGCGCACCGGAGTGGAACAGGTAGAGGTCCTCGTCTTTCCCGAGCGCCTGCGGCCCTTCCATGAACGAGACGCCGCGCCCCTTGACGGTGTCCGCGACAATCGCCTTCGGACGATCGGTGACGGCGTCGAGCGATCGCAGCGTCCGCTCGACAGCCGCCACGTCGTGGCCGTCGCACCGGCTCACGTGCCATCCGAACGCGCGCAGCTTCGCCTCGACGTCGCCGAGGTCGCTGACCTTGCGCACCCAGGTGTCGGACTGAATCTTGTTGTGGTCGATGATGGCGACGATCTCGCCCAGCTGCATGTTCGCCGCCGACCCGAGCGACTCCCAGAACTGGCCTTCCTGGAGCTCGCCGTCGCCGGTCAGCACGAAGATGCGCCGCGGTGTCCCCGCCAGCCTGTTGGCGAGCGCCATCCCCTTCGCCTTCGAGATGCCCATGCCGAGCGAACCGGTGTTCGCCTGGATGTAGGGGGTTTCGACGTGCGGGTGCCCGGGCAGGCCGCCGAGGCGGCGCAGCTGGTGCAGTTTCTCCGCGGGCAGCAGGCCGAGGCCGATCAGCACCGCGTAGAGCGCCGGCGCATCGTGTCCCTTCGAGGAGAAGAAGATGTCGCAGCCGTCCGGTCCCTTGTCGAGGTCGCGCAGCTCGTTGAGAAAGAGCCAGCTCATGATCTCGAGCGAGCTGAAGCTAGTGCCGATGTGGCCGGACCACGCGCCCTCGATCATGTAGAGCGTGTTGATGCGCGCGAGCGCGGCAAAGGCGGCAGCCCTGGCCGCCGCATCGGCCTTCGCGTTCACGACGCGCGTGAATTCCGCGACGGGAACGTAGCGAAGCTCGAGGCTTTCGCCCTGATCTGTTTGTAAATCACCCATTGACCTTCTCGGGCTCGCGGGCGATGTGCGGCAGCTTCACCGCGCCGTCAGCCAGCAGCCGCTCCGCGATCATCCAGTCGTGCGGATCGTTGATGTCGAATCCTTCGTAGCCTTCGGTGATGAAGGGCATCAGCACGTCGCCGGCAATCGTGTGCTTCTCGAGCGCCACCCGCGTCCAGGCGATTTCGAGCGACGCGTTCTGCACGTACACCCGCGGGAGCGCCTGGTAGGGCGTACTGTGCCACGGCTGCGCCCGCGGATCGGTCTGCTCGAGCAGCGGCCACATCCGGTTGCCGTCCACGACCCACATCTTGCCCGGATGCTGCGTGCACAGCTCGACCGCCCGCAGGGAATCGACACCCTGCTCGGAGGTGAACTGCCGCCACGCGCGACCAATCGTGTCGGGCGTGCGGAACGGGCTCGTCGGCCGCAGCAGCGAGAACGCATCCCACGCGCGCCCGCGCGTCTTCAGCTCCTGCAGCGTGTACTCCACCCACTCGATGTCCGGCGACGTGTCGGTCGCAAACGCCGCGGGCCGCAGGAACGGCACCTCGGCGCCGTAGTGCCGCGCGATGGCCGCGGTCTCTTCCGAGTCGGTTGACACGATGACCGCGTCGAACACACCGCTCTCGATGGCGGGCGCGATCGTGTACGCCAGCATCGGGTGGCCGTGCAGCAGGCGGACGTTCTTGCCGGGGACCCGCTTGGAGCCGTGGCGGGCAGGGATCAGAGCGACGGCTGATGGCATCGCCCTACACCTGACTGGGGTTGTGGTTGATGTACACCGTCTTCAAATCCGAGTAGACGTCGAGCGCCTGCGTGCCCGCCTCGCGCCACCCGTTGCCCGACTGGCGCAGGCCGCCGAACGGCATGTGCGGCTCGCTGCCGTAGGTCCCCCCGTTGACAACGGCGACGCCCGCCTGGATGCGGCCGATGAACGTCATCGCGCGATGAATGTTCTGCGTGTGAATCGCCGCGGTGAGGCCGAACGGCGAGTCGTTCGCCAGCGTCACCGCCTCGTCGAAGCCCTTCACCCGGTAGAGGCACGTAATCGGCCCGAACAGCTCGCTGCGCGTGATCTCGTCGTTCGCCCCGACGTGTTCGACGATGGTCGGCGCGACAAAGTACCCCGCGCCGTATGCGGCTCCCGTGAGCCGCTCGCCGCCGGTGAGCACCGCGGCGCCCGACTCCTTCGCCCGCGCGACCGCCGCGAGCATGCTGCGCATCTGCTCTTCGTTGATGACCGGCCCGTAGTCGTCCGTGTCGCCGCTACCGACCTTCAGCGTTCTCGCCGCCTCGACGAGCATCGCCTTGAACCGTTCGTAGACCGCATCGAAGACGATGATGCGGCTGCCCGCGGCGCACCGCTGGCCGGCGTTGCTGAACGCCGAGCCGAGCGTCCACGTCACCGCGTTCGCCAGGTCCGCATCGTCACAGACGATGAGCGGGTTCTTGCCGCCGAGCTCGAGGCACACCTTGGCCAGTCGCCTGCCGGCCGTCTCCGCAATCCAGCGCCCGACCTCGCACGAGCCGGTGAAGCTCACGACGGCGACATCGGGATGCTCGACGAGCGGCGCGCCCGCTTCTTCACCGAAGCCGTGCAGCGTCGTGTAGACGCCGTCGGGCACACCAGCCTCGCGCGCGAGCAGGCCGAAGGCCCACGCCGAGAGCGGCGTGTCTTCCGCCGCCTTCAGGATCGCCGCGTTGCCGCAGAGCAGCGCGGGGAACGCCTTCCACGCGACGTTGGCAATCGGCGTGTTGGCCGCGATGATGAGGCCCGCCACGCCGAGCGGCTGCCGCACGACCATCGCCGACTTGTTCGGCACCGCGCTGGTGGTCGTCTGGCCGTAGAAGCGGCGCCCTTCGCCCGCGACGAAGAAGCCCATCTCGATCGCCGCGTCTGTTTCGCCGAGCGCGTCCTTCCTCGACTTGCCCGTCTCCTGCGCGACGAGCGCGGCGATGGCGTCGCGGCGCTCGCGCATCAGCAGCGCGATGTTACGGAGGATGTCTCCACGCTTGACCACGGTCATCGCGCCCCAGGCGGGCTGTGAGGCCCTGGCTTTGGCGACCGCGAGCTCGACGTCGGCCGCGCTCGACCGCGCGACCTCGCAGATGGCGCGCCCGGTCGCGGGATCCTTCTTCGTGAACGTCCGTCCGTCCAGCGCCGGCATCAAGTCGCTGCCGACCTGATTCAGGATGACGGACGGGACCGTCCCCAGATCCACGTCCTGGGAGTTGGCAGCTGGGACCTGCGCGTTGACCGCTTTCACCACGCGGTAAATCCTCCATCGACTCTCAGCTCGTGTCCCGTCACGTAGGACGAGGCGGCCGACGCGAGAAACACGAGCGGCCCCTTGAGGTCGTCGGCCTGCGCCATCCGGCCGAGCGGCACGCGCGCGGCGTACTTCTTCTTGAACTGGTCGTCCTGGCCGCCGGCGACGCCGCCCGGCGACAGCGTGTTCACGCGGACGCCCTGCGCGCCCCACAACGTCGAAAAATACTTCGTCATGTTCACGACGGCGGCCTTCGAAGCGCCGTAGGCCGGCGATTTCAGAAACGGCAGGTCGCCGGGAAGGTGCTCGTAGAAGCGCTGATCGGGCGAGACCGACGCGTAGAGCGAGCCGATGTTGACGATCGAGCCGCTGCCGCGCGTCGCCATCTGTGAGCCGAAGACCTGCGTCACCTGGAAAGTGCCCATCAGGTTCACCTCCAGCATGCGCCGGAACTGGTCGATGGGCAGCTCTTCGATGCTGCTGCGGTTGCCGCCGGAATCCGGCGGTTGATCGACGCCCGCGTTGTTGACGAGAATCGTCGCCGACCCCAGTCGGGTGGCGACCGCCGCCGCCGCGGCCTCGATCGAGCCGCGGTTCGTGATGTCGCAATCGAACCGCTGCACCTTGAGCGGCGCCCGCTGCGCGACCGCGCGGAAGGTCGAGGACGCCGGCGCGCCGGCCAGCTCGAGCGCCGCGACCTGGGCGCCGGCGTCGAGCAGCGCCTCGATCCAGATCGGACCGAGCTTGCCGCACGCGCCCGTGACGACCGCGATCTGATGCTCGAGGCTGAACGGATGGCTCACGTCACGAACGCGCGAGCTCGACGTCGGGCTTGCTCAGCACCTCGAAGGTGAGGAAGTCGTCCTCCACCAGCGGCCGCAGCGTCACCCGTCCGAGCACCTTGTTCAGCTCGTATGGCGGGATGCCGCCGCCCGGCGACTTCATGACGATGTCGGCGGGGCCGATGACGTGGCCGCTCGGGAGATCGCGCGCGACGACGAGGCTCTTCCCCATCTTGACAATGGGCGCCTTCTCGCTCTCGTAGATCTTCTTGACGCCGTTGCCGAGCGCCTTGTGCGTCCGTTCGAGGTCGCGGACCATCTTACGGAGGCCGACCGGCTCGAGCGAGAACGCGTGGTCGGTCCCCTTGCTCGCGCGGTTCAGCGTGAAGTGCTTCTCGACGATGCGCGCGCCGAGTATGTAGGCGGCAACCGGCATCGCGATGCCGTTGTCGTGGCTCGAGAAGCCGATGGCCGCGCCGGGGAACTTGTCGCGATACGTGGCGATCACGCGCAGGTCGAGCTCCTCGAACGCCGCCGGGTAGCCCGCCGTGCACTGCAGGATCGCGAGCTGCTGGTTGATCGGCATGATCGTGTCGTACGCCCGCTGGACGTCCTCGAACACCGCGCCGCCGGTCGAGACGATGACCGGCTTGCCGAAGGCCGCCACGTGCTTCAGCAGCGGCGTGCTCTTCAGGTCGCCCGAGGCAATCTTGTAGGCCGGCACGTCGAGGCCGCGCAGGAAGTCGGCGCTCGCCAGGTCGAATGCGGTCGAGAAGAAGTCGACGCCGAGCTCCGCGGCGTAGGCCTGCAGCTCGGTGTATTCCCTGCGGCCGAACTCGAGGAACTCGCGGTGCTCGCCGTAGGTCGAGCCGAAGCTGTTCTCGTTGTCGTACGGCTTGTTGTAGGCCGCGCGCGTGTAGAGGCCGCGGTTGTCGCGCTTCTGCAGCTTGACCGCGTGCGCGCCCGCCAGCTTCGCCTCGCGAAACAGCTCGCGCGCCTTCTCGACGCTCCCCTGGTGGTTGTGCCCGATCTCCGCGATGACGTAGCACTTCGCGTGATCGCCGATCTCGTGTGACCCGATCCTGAATGTCCCAGCCAATGCATTGCTCCCCTACGCCTGAACGACCGGCCGCAGCTGCGCGACCAGCTGGTCCCACCCGTAGTCGGCGAGCGCGATCTCGCGCGCGGCCCGACCAATCTTCTCCGCGTCCGCCGGCGCCGGCAGCCGCTCGCAGCGGTTGATGTCGATCACGTTCTTGAGGTGGACGAGCCCGTGCGGCTAGTGCTCGTCGAGGTTCGTGATCACCGCGCAGCCGACTTCCATCGCCGCGTTCACCGTCGTGTTGTTCGCCCGCAGCCCCTTCTCGAAGAACGCCGCCAGGAAATTGCAGTCCACGAGGTGATTGAACACCGCCGTGTCGGACAGGTAGCCCATGAAGTAGATCTGCCCGTTGAAGATCGACTGCAGCTCCTCGAAGCGGACGACGAACGAGTCGTCGAAGCTCGTGTTCTCGTGCAGCGCGGTGGAGACGAACACCGAGTAGGTCTTCCCCGTCGCGTCCAGCAGGTCCCGCAGCTTGCGGTAGAGCGGCACCCGGATCTTGTGCGCCATGCCGAAGGTGAAGACCCTTAATTCGGTATCGTCGAATCGCTGCGGGTTCAGCAGGGTACCGGGGCAGAACGCCTCGACAATATCCGGCCGGCCGGCCTTCAGCTGCTCGTAGAGCTCGCGGTTGCCGCACGTGACGCGCGCGGCCGCGCGGAGCATCCGCTTCTCGAGCGCGGTGCTTTCAAAGGCGTGCAGGAAGAGGTCGAATTCGCCGTCATGCCGCTCGATCCAGGTGTCGAGCGCCAGCGCGTCCTCCGCCGAGAACTCCGACATCTTCAGCGACAGCAGCGGACAGCGATAACGGTTCAGCTCCGCAGACCCGATCCGCACCACCGGCAGTTCGAGCCGAGCCGCCAGAATGGCATTGAATTTCGCGATTCCGCACGTCCACGCGTTCAGGTGATAGCCGGCTATACAGTCGATCAATCAGACCTCGGGAGCTGCATTCGTGCGGCTCGATTCAGGGATAGCGCGACAGGAAGTTCCCGCAGGCGCGGGCCGGGTCCTCATTCTAGACGAAACGCAGATACTCCCGCAGGTCGAGCGTGCCGAACTCCGCGGCCCCTGCCCGGCGACCAGCCTGACGCGCGATCAAGAGGTGCTGCGTGAGAAGGCGGTCGTCCTCGTACACCGCGGTCGTGGGAGTGCCCATGAGCGGTGCCACCCACGCCAGCCCTCCGCACGTGCTGATGAACCGGTCGGCATGCGCGATGAGCGAAGCCTGGAGGCCCAGGTTGTTGCGCGGCGTCATCCACGCGCACGCGCTGATCACACCCGGGAGGCCGGCGAACGTGTAGTCGGAATGGTCATCGAAGGCGACGCCGGTGTCGAGAACGACGACGGGAGTCGAACGCGCGACGGCCGCCACCAGCCCGCGCAACGCGTCGCACGTCTGCGTGGACCTTCGTAATGCCGTCCCTGAGTAGAATTTCACGGCGACGTATCGTTCCGGGAGTCCTGCCACCGCTGGACGTGGCGGACGCGGCGTGCCTCCGTACGTCGTATGCCTCCATAAGGTGTCGAGCGGCAGATTGCCCTGCCACACCTCACGAAAGAGGCGGAACATGAGGGATGGGTGAAGGACCACAGGATCGGCCTGGTCCGTCACCGCGCGAAGCACCTGTCGATCGAATGCTCCGCCGGCCGCCGACTGCTTGCGGCCACCGCCTTCCTCCACTCGCTGTCGCGCCTCGCCGCCCGCCGCGAATTCCGTGGGCGACATGTGATCGAAGAGGTCGATGTACTGCTCGGCAATGCCCGCGTACAGCGGCTCGATGCCGCCACGCGAGACGATGACGAGCCGCTGCGGCGCGATTCGGTAGCGGTGCTGCACCCAGCGCAGGAACGGAATCCAGTAGAGGACCTCGTAGCCGACCTCGGCGAGCCACGGACCCGCGATGACCGGCGCTCGACGCGCCGCAATGCGGCCGAGCTCCTGCTCGATTTCGGTGACGGTGAGGGCCATTGCGGCGTGCTGCTTCGCGCGGGCGCGCCGCCGTGTCCGCCGGACGAGCGGCTTGTGCAGCGACAGCAGACGGCGCGCGGTCTTGCGAGCGAGATTGCCGATAATCGCGGCAGTATTGACCACGGTGGTTACGAGATACCGATGCGATCGCTGACGCCGGCCGTCGTCGCTTCGATGACGTAGCGCGGACGTCTCCGCGTCTCGTCGAGCGTGCGCCAGACATATTCCCCGATGACACCGAGCATGACGAGGCCGATACCACCGACGACGCCCACGGCAGCCACCACGATCACCAGCGGCGGCGCGAGCACGCCCACGCCAACGCCCGCGAACCCGGCAAGCGCGAGCGCCAGCGACGCAGCGACCATACAGAGGCCGACCAGCCAGCACGCCGTCACCGGCAGAGCCGAGAACCCGGTCAGAGAATCGAAGACGAGCTTCGCTTTGCGCGACATCGGCCATCCGGACGCGCCATGCAGGCGTGGCTGCTTGTCGTACTCGATTTGTTCCTGCCGAAAGCCCAGCCAGGTAATGAGTGCGATCAGGCTGACGTGTGTTTCCCGGAATTGCCGCAGCGTGTCGATCACCTTGCGATCGATGAGGAAGAAGTCCGCGCCCGCTTCCGGCATCGATGTCATCCCGAGCGGCCGGCGCATCATCCAGTAGTAGCCGCGCGCCAACCATCCGTTGGACCGGGAGCTGCGCCCGCTGCGGGCGGCCCACACCACCTCCGCGCCGGCACGCCACCGCGCAACGAGCGCGCCGAGCGTTTCGGGCGGGTCCTGCAGGTCGGCAGCGAGCACGACGGCAGCATCGCCTCGCGCCTGGTCGATGCCGCAGGCAATCGCGATGTGCGACCCGGATCGGCGCGCGAACCGCAAGCCTCGGACCCGCGCATCGCGCCGCGACAGCTCGGAGATGACGTCGAATGTCCGGTCGTGCGAATGGTCGTCGATGACGATCCATTCCCACGCGAGACCGGTCGCGTCGGCGGCCGCCGAGGCGCGCGCGTAGAAAACGGGCAGGTTGTCGGCTTCGTTCAACGCGGGCGTGACCAGCGAGAGCGCCGGCGCGTCGGTCACGATTCCCTTCCGTCACACGCCGCGCGCAGGAGCGCGACGACGTCTCGCTGCTGGTCGGCGGTCAGTTCGTGGAACAGCGGCAGCATCAGGCCTTGCCGCTGGTTGCGCTCGCTCGTCTCGAGACTGCTGCCGGCGCGCCATGTGTCCGCGGGATACGACGACTCGAGATGCGCACACATCACGCCGCGGCGCGTGGCGACCCCGCCGTCGAGCATCTTCTGCATCACGCGCTGCTGCTCCAGGCCGTCCGCGAGGGTCACGCAGTACGACTGCCAGTTGCTGCGGGCAAACGACGGTGCGCTCGGACCGACCACCCCGGGAACGTCGTGCAACAACTCGTCGTACCGCGCCGCGAGCTCGCGGCGGTGGGCAATCATGGCCGGCAGGCGCTTCAACTGCTCGCGCCCGACGGCGGCCTGAATGTCGGTGAGCCGGTAGTTGTAACCGAGGGTCGGGTAGCGTTCGAACACCACACGCGCGGAGGTGTGTCGCACCGTGTCCGGCACGCTCATGCCGTGCTGTCGCGCCAGCCTGAAGCGGGCATCCCAGTCCGCGTGGCGCGTCGTCAGCATTCCCCCGTCGCCGGTCGTCAGCAGCTTGCGCGGGTGAAACGAAAAGCAGGCGACGTCGCCGTGCGGTCGCCCGATGGTCTCCCATCGGTCGTCGACGCGGACCTCGCTTCCGACCGCGCAAGCCGCATCCTCGACGAGCGCGACGCCGTGGCGGCGGGCGAGGGCGGTGAGTGCCTGCATGTCACAGGGCATGCCCAGCTGGTGGACGCAGAGGACGGCCTTCGTACGCGGCCTGATCGCCGCGTCGACGAGCGCGGGGACCATGTTGTACGTCCGGGCGTCGACATCGACGAACACGGGTATCGCGCCGCAGTAGCGGACGACGTTCGCGGTCGCGATGAACGAGCTGCTGACGGTCACGACCTCGTCGCCCGGCCCGATGCCCGCCGCCAGCAACGCGAGATGCAGCGCGGCGGTGGCGCTCGAAACCGCGCAGGCATGCGGGGCGCCGACCCACGCCGCGAACTCACGCTCGAACGCCGCGACTTCCGGTCCCTGCGTGACCCACCCGGACAAGATCGCCCGACGCGCCGCGTCGGCTTCCGGTTCGCCCAGCCACGGGCGCGCGAACGGGATCGATGGCATCAGCGGCGTTTTGGCGACGCCCAGTTGTGCACGATTTCATCGTCGAGCAGGTGCTCGGGGTCGATGCGGCGTGACTCGTACCATTCGAGCAGCAGCCGTAGACCGTCACGCATCGACACAGCGGGCGCGTAGCCGAGCAGGCGCACTGCCTCGGTAGCGTCTGCACACAGTCGCCGCACGTCACCCGGCCGCGGAGCATCGTGCTCCACACCGACGTGACGCCCCGCGACCGAGGCGATGAGCTGGGCGAGATCGTTAATCGAAATCTCGCGTCCGCTCCCGAGATTGATTGTCCTGCCGACCGCGGCCGCCGACCGGCCGGCGAGCAGGATTCCGGCCGCCGTATCCGAGACGTACGTGAAGTCACGCGTCTGCAGGCCATCGCCGAACACCATCAGCGGGCGACCCGCCAGCGCGCGAAGCAGGAACTTCGGGATGACCTCTCCGCTGTCACCCGTGTGGTGGCTGCGCGGACCGAACGTGTTGAACGGGCGCACGATCACCGTCGGGTAGCCGTAGGTCAGGAAATACGCGCGCGCGTAGCACTCGCCCGCGAGCTTGGACGCGCCGTAGACGGTGCAGGGATAGGTCGGGTGCTCTTCCGTCATCGGCGTCGTGCGCGCCGTGCCGTACACCTCCGAGCTCGACACGTAGACGAACCTCGGCACGGCCGCGTCACGGCTCGCGCCGAGCAGATGGAGGGTGGCGGTGGCATTCACGTCATGGTTCTCGAACGGTGCGTGCACGGAGTGGCGAACGCCCAGGCATGCCAGGTGATAGACGATGGCCGTGTCCTGCAGCATCGACGCAAACCTCTCGACGTGTCGGATGTCGAGCTCGAGCAGCGTCAGATCGCCGCGAATTCCCTCCAGGTTCTCGCGTCGGCCGTTGACCAGGTTGTCGACGACCACGACCCGGTCTCCGCGAGCCGCCAGCTGACGGACGAGCTCCGAGCCGATGAACCCGGCGCCGCCGGTCACGAGCGTCAGGGAGCGCCGAATGGCCATGTCAGGTCTCGAATGTCAATCCTGCGGTTCGGCGGCCAGCCTCTGCAGACGGCACTCGCGGAGCGCCGCCGCAACGGTGCCGATCGCGGCCTCCGTCAACTCCGGATAGATCGGCAACGACAGGATCTGTCCGGCAACCGCTTCGGCAACTGGGAAATCGCCGCGGCGGTAACCGAGCGCCGCGTGTGCCGGCTGCAGGTGCACCGGAATCGGATAGTGCACACCCGTCTGAATGCCGCGCGCATCCAGCGACTTCCGGAGCGTGTCGCGCTCCGCCACCCGTACGCCGTATACATGGAACACGTGACGGCTGTCGCTCCGCGCCGCCGGCACCACCACGTCGGACCGTTCGAGTGCGCGCGCATAGGCGGCCGCATGTCTGCGGCGCGCTTCCGTCCACCCCTCGAGGTACTTGAGCTTCACACCGAGGACGGCACCCTGAATTCCGTCCATGCGGTAATTGAAGCCCCGCACGGCATGCTCGTACCGCCGACGCTCTCCCCAGCTCCTGAGGAGGCGCATCGTGTCGGCATAGGCGGCGACGTTGGTGACCGCGGCGCCGCCCTCACCGCAGGCGCCCAGATTCTTACCTGGATAGAAGCTGAACGCCGCGATGTCGCCCATCGAGCCGCAGCGTCGCCCCTTGTATTCGGCCCCGTGCGCCTGGCACGCGTCTTCGATGACGATCAGCCCGTAGCGCCGCGCGACGTCCAGAATGGGATCCATGTCGGCCGCCTGTCCGTAGAGGTGGACTGGGAGGATGGCCTTCGTGCGCGGGGTGATCGCCGCCTCCAACGCCGCGGGATCCATCGTGTAATACACCGGATCGATGTCGACGAACACCGGCGTCGCTTCTGCGTACGTGATCGCCGCGACCGTCGCCACGAACGTGAACGGCACCGTAATCACTTCGTCGCCGCGCCCGATGCCCGCCGCCAGCAGCGCAAGGTGCAGCGCACTCGTGCCGGAGTTGACGCCGACGGCCTCGGCGACGCCGCAATACGCCGCGAACGCGCGTTCGAAGGAGGCGACAGCCGGACCGAGGACGAACTGCGCGCTCGCAAGGACCTCATGGATCGCCGCGTCGATCTCGGGTTGCAGCGCCCGATACTGCGCCGGCAGGTCGGCGTAGGGAATCGTCACGGTGCTTCCTGCTTCTTGTGGCCGGGGGACGCGTCGTCGCGATGGCGGAGAACGCGGGCGGGTACGCCGGCGACGATCGCGAGCGGCGGCACGTCGTGCGTCACCACCGATCCGGCGCCGACGATGGCGCCCTTGCCGATGGTGATTCCGGGAAGGATCACCGCGTTGACGCCGATGTCCGACCCGGCGCAGATCCGCACCGGTCGCACGTCGAGGTCGGTCTGCACGACCGGCCTGGAGGTCGGACTGCCGGTGTGCTCGGAGCCGAGCAGCCGTGCCCCCGGCCCCCACCCGACAAACTCCTCCATGACGAGGTGGCGCGCATCGAGATAGCTCTGCGGCCCGATCCAGCAGCGGTCACCGATGCGGCACGTACCATCGAAGCGTCCTTGGATGATGGCCTGGTCGCCGATGAAGACGCCGCTGCCAATCTCGAAGGTCTCGATGTGCATGAACTGGACGCCACGGCCGATGCTGAGGCCCGGCCCCGCCCGCCTGGCGAGCGCGCGCCACACGACGCGCCGCATCATCGCGTCGAACGGCGTTTCGCCCTGGACGAAGCGGCCGTAGAGCGACAGCAGCGCCTCCCGCGATGCGGAGGCGCGAAGGTACGCCGCGAGCTCCTGTTCGTGCGGCGGATCGACGGCGACCTCGCCGGTCGCGTGCACGGCCGGGACCGTTCGGCCGCCCGCATCACTCACGGCGTGTCTCTCCCCAACCCTGTGTCCGCGCGATCACGGCGGAATTCCGCGCATCTTCGAAACGGCCGCCATATGAACGCGTCGCGCGGCGCTACCGGCGCAGCACCCGCGCGGGCACGCCCGCGACCGTGGCGCCCGGAGCCACGTCTTTGGTGACGACGGCGCCGGCGCCGACCATCGCGCCTTCGCCGACCGTGACGCCGCACATGACCACGACGCCGCTGCCGAGCGATGCCCCCTTGCAGATGCGCGTCGGCACAACCTGCCAGTCGGCCTCTGTCTGCGGCGTGCCGCCGGCGGTCGCGCGCGGCAGCCGGTCGTTGATGAACATGACGCCGTGGCCGACGAACACTTCGTCCTCGATCACGACGCCTTCGCACACGAACGTGTGCGACGAAATCTTGCAGCGCTCGCCGATGCGCGCGTTCTTCTGGACTTCGACGAACGCGCCGATGCGGGTACCGCTGCCGATCGTGCAGCCATACAGATTGACGAGGCCCGGATGATGAATCATCACGTCGTCGGCGAGGCGGACGTTTTCAGTGATAGGCATAGGCAGAATCGTCAGAGCTTCTCCAGAACGAGCACGCGTCCTTTGTTGCCCCAGTCCATGCGCACCTCGAGGTCCGGACGCGACCGGCAACCCTCGAGGACGAACATCAACCGCAGCATATCCTTGTTGAGGAGCGTGATGTGGGAGGGGTCGAGATCGTCTTCCTGCCTGAAGTCGAGCAGGTCGGCGGGACACGGATGAAAGCGCGTTGTCACGTAGATGAAGCGTGAGGTCATCCGCACCATGTTCGCGACGGCCTGCTTGACCTGCAGCACGGTCAGGTGCTCGAGCACTTCGCGGCAGATCACCAGGTCGTAGGCATTGGCCGGCTTCAGGGCAGGGTCGGTGACGGATCCGACGGTGATGCGATCGCGTATCTCGGCGCTCGCCAGGCGCGGGCTGCTCTCGGCGAAGTCCACCCCCTCGACGTCGATGCCCAGCTCCCACAACAGGTGCATCAGCGCCCCGGGCCCGCACCCCAGGTCGAGCACCCGGACCGGCGCGAACACGTCCTTGATGAGCGCGGGGTTCCGCGCCTCGATGGCACGACGCGTCTCGAGATTGTAATTGTTGCCGGCGTCGCGCCATTCGCCCGTGAAGTACTCGGCGTCGTAGTGGTCGGCGGCGACGGGTTTCTGCTCCAGGACACGGCGTTCGAACTCAGTGATGGTCATTGCCGTTTGTGGTGCTCTGCGAAGGCGGTGAGAAGGCGGCTGGACGAATCCAGCACGGTGTCGAGGTAGACGACCTCGATGCCGAGAGCGCGGCAGATCGCCACCTGCTGCGCCGGAAGCCGCCCCTCCCAGTCCCTGCCCTTGACGTAGTACGCGGGACGAAGCTCGCCCAGAATCGTCTCCGTGTCGAAATGATTGACGTGCGTAAACGAGATGTAGCGGATGGCGTCCACGATGGCCGCGCGCTGGACTTCCGGCAGCAGCGGCGGATGTTTGGTGCGCACGTATTCGTCGGACGCGACGTTGCACAGCAGCGGCGCACCGAGCCGCTCGGCGGCGCGAAAGTACTCGATGTGCCCGCGGTGCAGCGGGTCGAATGCGCCGTCCACCATCGCGACGCGACCTCGATAGTCCTTGAGCTGTTCGAACTCGACGATCACGACTTCACCAGCAGTCCCTTGTCCTTGAGCTCGTCGAGCGCCGCATCGAAGAGGTCGACGGCGCCGTCGGGCGTCATCTTCGACCATTCGATCAGTTCCGCGAACCCGTCCTCGAGGGCGACGCGCGGCGCGTAGCCGAGCGTCGTGCGCGCACGGCTGATGTCGGCCGTGTTGTGGCGTATGTCGAAGGTGCGCCCCGTCTGTGTCACCTGCGGCTCGATGGAGGTGCCGAGGCGGCGGTTCAGCAGCCGCGCGATCTCGAGAATCGTCGTCGTCTCTCCCGAACCGACGTTGACCGGCAGGTAGTCGGCGCCGGAGGTTTCGAGCATGAGCGTGAGGCAGTCCACGACGTCGTGAATCGACACGAAATCGCGAAGCTGGCCGCCGTCCTCGAAGACGACGGGCTGTTTACCGTTCAGCAGCCGGCTCAACCAGATGGCCGCGACGCCCGCGTACGGGTTGCTGAGGCTCTGGCGCGGGCCGTACACGTTGAAGAAGCGCGGCGCGACGGCCGGGATCCCGTAGGTCTTGCCGATGAGCAGCACCATTTCTTCCTGGTGATACTTCGTCATCGAGTAGATGTTGTCGCGATAGAGCGGCTTGTCCTCCGGCGTCGGCACCGACTCCACGTGCGCCTGACACACGGGGCAGCGCTGCTCCCAGTCGCGGGCCGCGAGTTGCGCCTCCGGGCGGATCGTGGGCGCGACCGCGCCGTGCGTGCGGCACCGGTAGGCACCCTCCCCGTACACCCCGATCGACGAGGCGACGATCACCTTCTCGACGTGGTGCTTGGTGTTCACGAGGATGTCGAGCAGCAGCGCCGTGCCACGCGTGTTGACGTCCACGTAGCGATCGACCTGGTACATGCTCTGCCCCACGCTGACCGCCGCGGCGAAATGCACGACGGCGTCGGAGGCGAGGACGAGCGGTTCGAACGCCGCTCGATCCCGGACATCGCCACGCACGTAGACGGCCTTCGCGTTGGCGTAGGACGGCCACACGCCGCTGCGGTGCACCTGTGGCTCGAGGTTGTCGAGGACCGTCACCTGATAGTCGCGGCCGACGAGCGCGTCGACCAGGTGCGATCCGATGTAGCCGGCTCCGCCGGTGACGAGAACGTGTCTGATGCTCATGGGATGAGCGGAACGACTCCATCGGCCGGGATTGGCCGGACGTCGAGCAGGTCGCCGGCACCGATTGTACGCAGCGCCGATCGCGCCATGCGCAGGTGCCGGGCGGAGTACCCGTGCGGATCTCCGTAGTAGACGAGCGAGCGGACGCCATAGAACGGCGCCAGATACGAAAACCCGCCATAGGTGCCGACGAAGCACGACGCGCCGGCCACGATGGCGCTCTGCGCGGCCAGATTCTCGCGCACGTCGAGCTGCGGCGGCAGCGGCCGGACGCCGAGCTCACGCGGATCGACCGCCCCATGATCGTCGAGGGTCAGCGTCGTCGTCAGGGAGACGACGGGACCGGCGGCCACGAGGCGGCCCAACACGTCGCGCACGAACTGCTGGTTGGCGGCCGTCGGCGGAAAGCACTCGTTGAAATAGAACTTCACGGCAACGTAAGGGTCGGCCGGGCGCAGCGCATCGTAGCAGGCGGGCGCGCCGAGATGGCGGTATCGCGCGCGCCGATGCACCCACGACTCGTCCATGTGTCCCCACCAGTACGGCGCGAACAGCGAGAACATCGTCGAGGGGTGCAGCATTCGGCGATGCTGCACGTCCGTCGTCAGCGTGCTCAGCAGGTCGTGCTCGAACGAGAGCACCCTCGTCTGCTTCTGTTCGCCGTTGATGGCGACGCGCTCGTCGTGACGGCGGCGGAATTCCTCGGGCGACATGTGGTCGAGAATCTCGCGGTAGCGGGCCGCAAACGGCCGGTACCACGCGGCGGTGCCGCCCCGCGAGACGATGAGCAGCCGCTGCGGATCGACGTTGAACCGCTCCGCGAACCAGGCCAGGAACGGAATCCAGTAGAGCACTTCGAACCCGACCTCGCCGAGCCACGGACCGACCACGATCGTGTGCGTGCCGGAGGCGAGCCCAGCCAGGTCGCGTTCGAGACGCCACGCCCGCAGGCGCGCGCCCTGCGCGCGGACGCCGCGCCGGGCGGCACCCGGGACCAGCCGGCGAACGATGCCCACGTCAGCGGCCAGCCAGTCTCCGCTCGGCGGCATCCCAGTCCGCCGGCGAGTCGATCGACAGCGACTCGGCGGGATCGACGACGAGCGGCCTGCAATCGTCACCATAGATGGTGTCGAACGCATCGATGGTGCGGCGCCAGCAGGCGTACACCGTGCCGTCGCGCGCGTAGGCCACGCGCGCATCCTGCCGGCGCACGACGCGCGCGCCGTTGGGCAGAAAGGGCTTGAGGATGCCGTCTTCGATCCGCATCACGTAGTCGGGAGACAGGTGCTGCGGCACTTCCACCACCGTCACGACCGAATCGGCATTCGTCTGGCGCAGCATCGCCACCGCTTCGCGGATGCGCTCGGGCCGCCGTAGCGGCGATGTCGGCTGCAGCAGCACGATGAGCTCGGCACGCCAGCCGTCGGCGTCGAGCGCCGCAACCGCGTGCCGGAGGACGGGCAGCATCGGCGTGTCATCGCCGGCCAGCGACGCGGGCCGCAGAAACGGCACTTCCAGACCCGATGCCCTGCCGACGTCGGCAATCTCCGCGGAATCGGTCGACAGAATCGTGCGATCGATGACCCCGGATTCGCGGGCTGCCCTTGCCGTGTAGTCGAGCAGCGGACGGCCGCCGAGCAGCCGCACGTTCTTCCCCGGCACGCCCTTCGAGCCGCCGCGCGCGGGCACGATGGCCAGCACGCCGCTCATGGCCGCGGCGCGTTCTGGACGTAGCGAATCTCACGCAGCAGCGCGTCGGCCGTGGCGGCCGGCGGCAGCGCGTCCGCATTCCGGCCGCTGCGCCGGCACACGTAACTGACATGCAGATGGTCCGCGGCGTAATCCGCGCGCAGCACGTCGAACCCGTTCCGTGCCAGGTAGGCCGTCATCGTTTCCTGCACCAGGTAATAGGGGTGATCGATCTTCACCGCCTCCTCGACCGACCAGTGGCGCAGGTAGGCGGCACGAAAGTCCACGATATCGATGAACAGCAGGCCGGCATCGGTCAACAGCCGGCGCACGCGCGCCAGCACGCCGCCGACGTCGAGGAGATGGTCGACCGTCTGACAGACGATGACGAGGTCGAAGCGGCGCGCCCCGAAGTCGTGCTCCTCGACGAGGCCGGTGATCGTCTCGAGGCCCAGCCGCCGCGCTTCATGCACCTCGAGCGGCGCGGGATCGATCAACACGCCCTCGAGCCCGAACGTCTGCGCGAACCAGTGCGCCACCACGCCCGTCGAACCGCCGATATCGAGGAGCGTCCGCGGGCGCGCCTGCTCCACAAACGGGCGGATGAACGCTGCCCGTTCGGCCGCGTAGTCGCGCTGCTCGGACTGGATGGTCGTGGCATCGATCAACCGTCCATGAAACGCGCTCACCAGCGGACGGTAGACGCCATCGTAGAAGCGTCCGTACGCCGCCGCCGTCATCCGCGGATTGAGGAACACGAGGCCGCAGTGCATGCAGGCGTGCGCCTCGGCCGGATAGCCGTAGCGATCGCGATGCGTCAGCACGACGAAACGCGATTGGCCGCACAGGTTGCAAGCGGTGATCTCTTGACGGGGCTGGCTCGCGTAGTCGTAACCCAGCGCTTCGATGCGCCGGCTCCGGTCCGCGACGATCGTCGCCATCAGTAGGTGAGCCGCTTCTCGATTGACAGTGGCGCCGTCGCCAGGCAATCGGCAATCCGCTCGCCTGCGTGCCCGTCGCCATACAGATGGTCTCCCGGCGCGCGGCCGCGGCGGCGATGCTCGTCGAGGGCGGCTCGAATCGCGTTCCGATCGTGCGCGACATCGATGACGTTCGCGCCGCGTTCGCGCCCCTGCTGCCGCGACCCGATATTGACCGCGGGAACGCCGAGGAACGAGCACTCGCGAATCGCCACGCTCGAATTGCCGACAATGGCGGTCGAATTCACCAGCAGGCGCAGAAAGTCGGCCGGGAACATGTTGCGGAACAGGTGGAAGTTGCTGGGCTGTTCGCGCTCGCGAAACACGCGGATCCCCTTCGACGTCCCGTCGGCGCCCGCATCGACGTTCGGCCAGAACCACAGCACGGGCAGGTCGATGTCACGGACCGCGTGCAGGGTTTCCTCGACCTGCGTGCGCGCCTCTTCGTATTCGGTCGTCACCGGATGCTGCATCACGACGAGATAGCCCTTCGACAAGTCAGGCTTCGCCCCGACGCCGCCGTACTTCTCGAACGGATCGAAATCCAGCGCGGGCGTGCGCGCGATCTCGGCGGCGATATCGATCGACGGGCAGCCGGTGAGCACGACGGTGGATGGCTCCTCGCCCAGGCGGATGACACGCTCCCGCGCCAGCCTGGTCGAGACCAGATGCAGGTTCGACAGTTTCGTCACCGAATGCCGGACTTTCTCGTCGATCGAGCCGGTGACCTCGCCGCCCTGGACATGGACGAGCGGGATGTTCATGTAGGCGGCGGCGACCGCAGTCGCGAGCGTCTCGTAGCGGTCGGCGACGGTGACGACCGCATCGGGTTCGATGTTGTCGAAGGTCGTCGCCAGCTCCGACAGGCCGATGCCGGTCGACTTGGCGGAGGTCACGAGGTTCTCGCCCTCGAGCACCATGTATACGCGTTCGGCGATCTCGAAGCCGTCGTGTTCGATCGCCTGGATGGCGTTGCCGTAGCGTTCGAGCAGCGCGGACGCGGCGACGACGAGCTGCAGCTCGAGGTCGGGATGCTGCTGAATCGCGCAGAGCGCGGTGCGGATGCGCGAGTAGCTGGGACGGGCGGTGACGACGACGCAGATTCTGCGCTTGGGCATCAAGCAGTGAGTCCTTCAACGTCTTCGGCCGCGAGAAGCTGATCGGCCTCGACGGGGCGCGCCAGACGTCTGCCCAGAATCTCCTCCAGGCGGTCGGGTGAAAGTCCAGTGCCGGGTTTCTTCACGCTGACGTGTTCGCGCGCGAGGATGGTCCCCGCCGGCAGCGCACGGTTCGCCACCAGACTGCGGGTGAACAGACGGCGCAGCGGCGCCGTTTCGGCGGCCGACGCGTCCTTGTCCAACGGATGCGAACGCATCCGTTCGATGAAGCGGATGCCTTCGACCAGCTGCCTGAGCTCCGCGGTCGTCACCGAGGCGACGACATCGGGACCGAACATTTCGCGTGAGAGCGCCACATGCACCTCGAGGAGATCCACCCCGATTGCCGCCGCCGCGAGGCCGGCGTAGATGGTCGCCGAATGGTCGGAGAGCCCCACCCAGCAGGCGTAGCGTTCGCGGTACACGGGAATCAGGTTGAGGCCTATCTTCTCCGGTGGACATGGATAGGCGGTGGTGCACTGAAACACGCCCACGGGCACACCGCGCTGCTTCACCCGCGCAACCGCCGCATCGATCTCGCTCAGCGGACTCATGCCGGTCGAGAGCAGGACGGGCGCGCCGGTGTCGAGCACGCGATCGAGGAGCAGCCGGTTGCCGGTTTCGACCGAGGCAATCTTCCAGAACGGCTGCCCGATCCGCTCCAGCAGATCGACGGCCGGCAGCGAGAACGGCGAGGAGATGAACAGCACACCGCGCTCGCGGCAGTGTTCGGCGAGGCCACGCCATTGCTCCTCGGAGAACTCCATCCGCTTCCAGTAGTCGTAGCGGGTCGCGTCCTGGCGGCTGAACGTGACGCGAAAGGGCTCGGCGGGCGTGCTTTCCGCGGCGGCGATGTGCGTCTGGAACTTCACCGCGTCGGCGCCCGCATTCGAGATCGCATCGATGAACGCGTGTGCGAGGCCAAGGCTGCCGTCGTGGGACAGCGCGACCTCGCCAATAATCAGGCATCGGCCTGCGCCGAGGCGCGCCAGGGCGGGACGCACGGCATCCGGCGGTGTCATTCTCGGCGCTCGCGGACCGCCGCGATTCGCGCCTGCCGCGCGGGGTCGAGCTCGCGCGGCGAACGCACGAGCGACTCGCCGGCGATGCGCGACACGAGCTTCATCGCTCCGCCGAGGACGGCGCGACGCCAGGCGGCCGCCGCGGATCGCCGCGGCACCTCCACCCGACATGAGGCGAGCTCCTCGACGGCGGCCACGAAGTCCGGGGTCGCCGGGTGGTCCAGACCGCGCGGCCGCACGAACAATTCGAGGAATTCCCGATGCGGATGGTCTTCCGGCGGCGCCCGACGAATCGCGGCCGCCAGCTGCGCGAGGTGCGCATCGCGCTCGCGCGCCGTACGCAGCAGCCCCCCGCCGATCTGCAGCAGATAACGGAAGTGAGGCGTCCCCTCCTGCGCGTCATAGAAACGGCGGTCCAGCAGCGCCAGCACTTCGCGTCCGACGATGCCTGCCTCGATGAATGCGCTCGTGTTCAGCCCGACGACCACGGCGCTGTGATAGAGCGCGTCGAAATAGTTGGCGCGCGACCGCTCGTCGACCGGGTTCTCGCCCGATATCGCCACCGGGCCCAGTGCAGACCAGTCGAGTCCCTGCCACTCGGCGGCATGTGACGGGTGGGGGCGAATGAGCACGCTCGCCTCCTCCAGCATCGAGTCGCCACTGGTTCGCACCCACGTCAGCCACTCGTGCACGGTCGGCGGCTCCGGCGGACTTCCTCGCACCAGTCCGGAACAGACCCAGAGGATGAGTGGCCGATCGGCAGGAAGACCCACACTGGCGCAGAACGCCTCGCGCGATCGCGATGGCGCCTGTGCAAACCACCGATCGAAGCATTGTGCGCCTGTCACCACGACTCGGGCTGGCGGAACGCGGTGCAGCCGGATGGCTTCGTCGCGCTGTGTCTCGTTCCAGACCAGCACGCGCTCCGGATATTCCCGCACCCGCGCTTTGCTCGTCAGATGGTCCCAGCTCCATACCGCCAGACCCGATGGGATACCGAGCAGACGGGCGGCTCTGAGGTAGTCGATCTGCTGCGATCCGAGATCGACCAGCGGTGTGACGAGCACCGCATCGGGCTTGTGCTCGCCGATGTACTCGACGACGGTCTCCGAGGGCGGCACGATCCTGTCGAGCGCGTGGAGAATCCGGCCGATGACGTCTCGCCAGAGGCGGCCACGCACCAGCGGCGGATTGGCGAGCGCGATCAGCAGGCGCGGCGTGCGTTCGCGCGCACGGATGCGATGCAGCGGCGCGTCATCGTAGAACGGGTCGAGATAGCGAATGTAGTCGAGCCCCAGCCGGAGGCGACGCGCGACACCGCTCCACGTATCCACGCGCCGCTCCGGGACCATCCCGAAGGTCAGCGTCGGGTAATCGCGTGCGAGAGCCTCCACACCGGCAATGCCGCCAATCTTGTCCCTGCGCTCGACGGCAAGGTGAATGCGGTGTCCGCGCGCGGCAAGCTCACGGATGGCCGAGTCGTAGTTGCGGAAATAGGTGAAGTGACGCGCGATGAAGAGGATTCTCACGCCTGTCCCTGCAGCGCGGAGATCGGCGCCGGTGCGAGCGGGTCGAGGGCGCGCAGGTCGGCGGGCGCGAAACGTCCCGCATCCAGCTTGTGGTACGCGCGCATCGCCACCGCGAGATGCGCGTGCAGCCATTTCGGGTCGATGTAGAGCGCCGAGGTATCGACGCCCAGCCGCGGCGCCAGCCACGCGATGCTGCCGCAGGTGCCGACAAACGCCTTTGCGCCCGCGACGATCTGCGTCTGCACCCCGAGGTTGTTCTGCGGCGTCATCCAGCGCCGGCCGCTGATCACGTTGCCGCTGCCGCCGAGCGCGTAGTCGGCATGGTCGTCCTCGAGCACGAGGCCCGTGTCGAGCAGGACGACGGGCACGCGCGCGGCGATCGCCCGCACGATCTCGATGAGGCGCGCCCGCGACTCGGGCGTGTCGGGAAGCGACCGCGCGGCGTAGAACTTCACCGCCACGTACTCGGGCGGCAGCAGCGCCGGATCGATCAGCGTGTCCGCGTCCTGCCGGCGGTAGCGCGTGTGCGCGTCCACGAACCCCATCGCCCTCTGTCCCGACCAGTAGAGCGTGAACAGCCGGTACATCAGGCCGGCGTGCAGCACGTCGAACTCGCGCGTCCCGAGCCGCCGCGCCACGTGCGCCAGAATGTCGTCATCGAGGGCCGACGGCTCGTACTGCTTCGTGATGCCGCGCTCGGCGTTGCGCCGGGCGAACTCCGCCGGATCGACGTCGTCCCAGATCTCGACGTAGCGTCCGGCGATGCCGCGATACCAGGCCCCGACGCCGCCTCGCGAGACGGCGATGAGCCGGTCGGCCTCGAGGCGGAACGCCGACTTCACCCAGGCGAGAAACGGAATCCAGTAGAGCGTCTCGAAGCCGACCTCCGAGTACCACGGTCCCGCGACGATGAGGCGGTCGCGCGAGATGAGCGTCTCGATTTCGCGCTCGACGTCCCATTCGGCGCGGTAGAACTGCATGTGCTCGGCAAGCTGGCGCCGGCGCCGCCGCATGCGGCGGTACGGGCGCCGAGCCGCGCGCAGTCCATCCTTGCCCACGTTGACTCCGGAATCGCGCAGCCGTTCCGCCGACTTGCGGACGGCATGCACCGCGTCCTTCACCGCCTCGAGACTGGCTTTCGCGGAGCACCGCGCGCGCGAGGCGAGACGCCGCATTCCCTTGCGGGCGACGTTCCGCAGCGCCGGATACGAGAGACTCATCGTGTTTCAACGAGCGAAGCGAGTGGCCGGCCGAACGCCAGACGGACCGCGTCGACCGAACGCGTGTCGAGCTCGACGAACGCGGCGCAGCGCAGCCCCGCGAACACGCGCTTGGCGACCTCGAGATGGTCGAACCGGAAGCCGGTCGGGTGCGAGTAGAAGGCGATCGTATCGGTGCCGAGCAGCGGGGCGAGATACGAAAAGCCGCCGTAGGTGCCGACAAATGCCGTCGCGCCGCGAATGACCTCCGTCTGCACGGCCAGATTGTCCTCGGGTCGCATCCACGACTCGATGGTGTGCACGCGCCCTTTCAGCGACGGCGGAAAGTCGTCGTGATCGTCGAACCGGTCGGCGGTGTTCAGCAGCACGACGTCGGTGTGTTCGGTCAACTGCGTGAGAAAGCGGCTGATGAACGCGCGGTTCTCGAGTGTATCCGGCAGCGCGCTGTTGCCGTAGAACTTCGCCGCGACGTAGCGCTCGGGCAGCTGGGCACGCCGCGCCGACGGCGGCCCGGCGTCGAGCATCGAGAACTGCGTGAATGCTTCGATGAGCGTCACCGGCGTGCGCTGGAACCAGAAATGTTCGAACAGCCGGTACATCTCCGAGGGATGCAGCAGCTTCGCCCCGCTCAGACCTCGCGCCTTCGTCACGTGGCGGATGAGTTCCCGGTCGAAGGGCGAGACGGTCAGGTGCTTGAGGCGGCCTTGCTGCGCGGCGATGCGCAGATCATTGTTGCGGCGGAACTCCTCCGGCGAACAGAAGCTGAAAATCTCCTCATAGTGGCCGGTGATGTGCGTGTACCACGGTTTGGCGCCGCCGCGCGACACGACAACCATCCGGTCGGCGTCGAGGTTCCCGTACGCCTTCATCCAGGCCAGAAACGGAATCCAGTACAACAACTCGAAGCCGGTCTCCGACAGCCACGGGCCGACGATGATTGGCGCGCCGCTGCGTCCCAGCAACGTTGCCAGCTCGCGCACCTCATGGGCTTCTTCGACGTCCCAGCCCCACGTTCGCTTCGCCGGGTCGCGGTGGCGTCCGGGCTTCGGTGTGAGTGCACCTGGCGGAGGCGGTGGAGAGACGCGGCGGCCGCGCCGGCGCAGCCGCTCCACCGCGAACTTCTTCATGTCCGTGAGTACACGGCGCCGCCACGCCTTGAATTGCTTGCGCCAGCGGTTGCGCGTGTACTTGCGCCAGAGCTGCGTGCGGGCGTTGAGCGCCAGCACCGCGGCGACGGCGTAGAGCGGGATCCGGTAGACGAACGCGGCGATGCCTCCGCCGCGGCGGCGCGGCGCCGGCGCGGCGGCGATGCGCTCGAGCGCGTCGGCAAAGCGCGGCGTGGCGGACTCCGCGAGGCCGAACGGCCGGATGAAGCCGGCGGCGAACCGCGAGGCTTTCACGTCGCCGCCGCCTTCTCCGGCCAGCGAGTCCGCCAGCAGGCGGACGTGCTCCTCGAGGCTCGGGGCCGCCGTCAGCAGCCCGCCGTTCACCGTGAGGAGATACCGGAAGTGAATCGTCCCTTCCTGGTTGAACGTCGAGATCTCGGGCAGCAGCACGGTGTGCACGGGCTTGCCGACGACCGCCGCCTCGAGAAACGCGCTGGTGTTGAGGCCGACGACCGCGGCGCTGTAGTACAGCGACTCGAAGTAGTCCTCCTTCGCCTCGGCGTCCACGGGGTGCGATCCCCACATCACCAGGTTGCGGTAGCCCGACATGTCCACGTCGCGCCACTCGTCGAGGCGGGTGGGATGCGGACGGACCAGGATGCCGACGTCGCGCAGCCGCGGGTCGCTGCTCGAGCGGATGGCGTGCACCCACTCGCGGACGAAATCCGGCTCGCTCGCCGTGCCGCGGAAGAGCGACGAGCAGACGTAGAGGACGAACGGCAGGGTCGGCTTCAACCCGACCCGGATGCAGAACGCGTCGCGCGAGCGGGACGGCGTGCGGCCCCACCACTGGTCGTAGCACTGCGCGCCGGTGACGACGACCCGCTCCGGCGGGACGCCATGCAGCTCGATCGCTTCCTGCTTCTGGATGTCGTTCCAGACGACGAGCGCGTCGGGCTGCGTGCGCAGCACCGACTTGCTCGACAGGTGGTCCCAGCTGCCGACGGGCAGCACCGTGCGCAACCCGAGCGCCTGCGCCGCGGCGAGGTGATCGAGCTGCGGCGAGCCCATGTCCACGAGCGGCGTGATGAGCACGACATCGGGCTGCTGTTCCTCGATGAAGCGCATCAGCGACCGATCGAGCGGCAGCCCGCGTTCGACGGCGCGCAGGCACGCCCGGAGGAGCCGCCGGCCCGTGACGGAACGTCCGACCGGTCCGCCGGCGATGGCGACCAGCGCGCGCGGCGCGCGCTCGCGCGCCCGATCGCCGAGGTGCGGCGTGTCGGCATAGGCGGGCTCGAGGAACCGGAGATAGTCGAGTCCGAGCCGAATCTTGCGCGCGAGCTCGGACCATCCGCCCACGCCACGGACCGGCGTGTTCCCCATGGTGAGCCGGTCGGGAAAGCGCGCGACGAGCCGCTCGATCATCTGGCGGCCGCCGATGGCTTCCTCACGGTCCACCGCGAGATGCAGCGTGTGGCCGCGCGCGGCGAGCTCCTCGATCACCGATTCGAAGTTACGCAGGTACGACCAGTGCCGCGCGAAAAACACGAACTTCATCACTCGATCCTGGAAGCGATTTGCCTTCTGATACCATGGCTGCGGCCCCGATCACCGACAGCGTGCGGATCCTCTTTCTCGTTCACAATCTCGCCAAGACGCGGCATTTCGAGAGCGTGATCCGCGGCCTGACGGCGCGGCGCCACACCGTCGTCCTCGCCGCCGCGCGCAAGCGCAAACCGCTCAAACCCACCAAGAGCCTCCACGACGATCCGCGCATCGAGGTGATCACCTGCCCGACGCGCCGCGTCGATCGATGGGTCGACATCGCCACTCCGCTGCGCAGCGCGCGCGATTACCTCCGCTTCTTCGATCCGCGCTATGCGCGGTCGGGCAAGCTGGCGGCGCGAGCCGCCGAGTACGCGCCGAGCGGGCTGGCGTCGATGCTCGAGCGGCGTCCCGCGCTGCGGCGCCACTGGAAGCTCGCACAGCGGATGCTGGCGCTGGCCGAAACGGTCCTGCCGCCGGACCGCTACTTCGAGCTGTTCCTCAAGGCCGAGCGTGCGGACCTGCTGCTGGTGACGCCGCTCGTGGACTTCGGCTCGTACCAGACCGATTACGTCAAGGCCGCGCATCGCAGCGGCGTGCCGGTGGTGTTCCTGCCGTTCAGCTGGGACAACCTCACCAACCGCGGGCTCGTGCGCGTGGCGCCGGATCGCGTCCTGGTCTGGAACGACTATCAGCAGGCGGAGGCCGTCGATCTCCACGGCGTCCCGGCGGACCGCGTCGTCGTCACCGGCGCACCACGCTTCGACGACTTCTTTGCGATGCGGCCGGCCACGACGCGGGAGGCGTTCTGCGCCGGGATCGGGTTGCCGCCGGGGCAGCCGATGGTGCTCTACACGTGCTCGTCGAATTTCGTCGCGCCGCGCGAGGTCGAATTCGTCCGCCGCTGGATCGCCGAACTGCGGAAATCGCCGCTGCCGCACCTGCACGATTGCGGCATCCTCGTCCGGCCGCATCCGGCGCATCGCCAGCAGTGGGAGGCCGCCGACCTCGCGGACCTTCCCCGCGTCTCGCTGTGGCTCGAAAAGTGCGAGATGAACGCCGACCAGGGACTCTACGATTCGCTCTACCACGCGGCGGCGGTCGTCGGCCTCAACACCAGCGCGATGATCGAAGCCGCGATTGTCGGACGGCCGGTGTTCACGATCGGCACCGACGAATTCGCGGCCGGCCAGCAGGGAACGCTGCACTACCGCTATCTGCTGACCGAGAACGGCGGCATCCTCTCCTCGGCCGCCAGCTTCGATGCCCATGCCCGCCAGTTGTCCGCGGCGCTGGCCGGCGACCCGGAGGTCGGCGAGCGGAGCCGCCGCTTCGTCGAGCGCTTCGTGCGGCCGCGCGGCCGCGAGCAGAACGCGACGACGATCATGATCGACGAGATTGAACGGGTCGCGAAGCTGCGCAAGCATCGCGCGCGAACGCCGCTCTGGCACTACCCGGTGCGCTGGTCGCTGCATGCGGCGTCGCGTCCCGCCCTGCGCCGCGGTCACAGCTGACGCCGTCCCACCCGGCGTGCGGCCGACCCGAGGCCGCGCACGAGCCTTGCCGCCTGCTTGTTCGCCCGCCGCGCACGATGCCTGGCCTGCCGGGTCCATTCGTACCACGCGCGCTGGAGCTGCCGTCGCGACCGCTTGCGGCCCAGGTGCACGCTGCCGCGCAACGCATCGCGTGCCGACGCCGCAGCCGCCCAGAGGCGGACGGCGCCGTTGAGTAGCGGCCGCGCCGCGTAGACCCAGAGCGGCCGGTCCTCAGCCAGCGTGCGGGCCAGTGAGGCCAACGGCCGCAGCGCCGTCCGGGCCGCGCGGACGGTCCAGGCCTCGGGCGCGGCGTCCGGCCGCGGCAGCGACGCCAGCGTTTCCACCGTGCGCGCGAACACCGGCGCCGCCGGACGGTCCAGGCCGAGCGGCCGGATGAACGAGCCGACAAACGCGCGATCGCGCTCCGCGACCCCGCCCTCGCCGGCGAGCGCCGCGGACAGCTGCGCGACGTGCTCGTCGAGCGACGCCGCCGCGCGCACCAGCCCGCTGTCGCCATGCACGAGGTGCTGGAAGTGCAGCGTCCCGTCCTGCGAGTGCGCGAACTCCGGAACGGTCACGGTGAAGACCGGCCGGCCGACGATCCCTGCCTCGAGCAGAGCGCTCGTGTTGATGCCGACGACGGCGGCGCAGTAGTAGAGCGAGTCGAAGAAGTCGCGCCGGAAGTCAGTATCGTTGAAGTCGGTGCCGATGCGCGGCCATACCGCGACGTTGGAAAACGCCGCCGCCTCGAAGGCGCGCCACTGCCGCGAGTTGGCCGGATGCGGCCGCACGAGCACACCGGCGGTCGAAACGGCGGCATCGGCGTCGGCGCGCAGCCGCGACAGCCAGCGCGTGAAGAACGGCACCTCGTCCGGCGCGATGAAGGTGGAAGAGCCGACATAGAGCAGGAACGGTCGCGACGGGTCGAGCCCCACCGCGCGGCAGAACTCGTCACGGCTGCGGCTCGGGCGCGCCTCGAACCAGTGATCGAACACCTGTGCGCCGGTCACCTCGACGCGTCCGGCCGGCACATCGTGGAGCGCGATCGCCTCCGCCTTCTGCGCCTCGTTCCAGACGATGACGTGATCGGGCACGACACGGACGAGCCCCTTGTTGGTCAGGTTGTCCCAGCTGGCGACGGCCAGCGCGCTGCGCACGCCCGTCTGCCGCGCCGCCTTGATGTAATCGACCTGTTGCGAACCGAGCTCGATAAGAGGCGTCACCAGCAGCAGGTCGGGCCGCTGCTCCCGCAGGAACGCCACGACCGCGGGATTGGCCGGGATCACCTGCTCGACGAAGCGGAGCACCGCCGACAACGTCGTCCGCGCCGACGCGCCGGCACCGGCTGCGAGCCTCACGATCCTGGCGTGCAGGCGCGGCAGGCGCTTCTCCGCGCGGTCGCGCAGGCTGGATGCCCGCTCGAACGCCGGCTCGAAGTAACGGAGGAAATCGCCCATCAACCGCACGGTCGTGGCCAGGCTCTCCCACGCCTCGACGCGCGCGTCCCCTCGCGTCGCCGGCACGGCGCCGCTGCGCAAAGCGGATCGATCGCTGCGCTCGAGAAACAGCCGGACGCTTTCGGGGCGCGGCGGCGTCGCCCCGCAGGTGATGCGCGGCGATGCGGCGGCCAACCTGCTCGCGGCCGCATCCTCGCGGAGCTTGCTGCGCGTGACCTCGAAGGCGACGTGAACGTCATGCCCGGCCGACGCCATCGCGTGCAGGGCCGGCTCGTAGTAGCGGATGAAGCCCGGATGCAGCATGACGAACAGCACCCGGCTCACGACACGCGCTCCGCCTGCACGGCGGCAAGACGGCCGTCCCCGAGGAAGCCCTCGTCCGCGCCCCACTCCGCCAGCTGTGGGACGCGCGCCGCCAGCCCCTGCGCCGCCGCGGTCGCACGGGCACGAAACCGCGCCTGTGGCGCGGTCTCGGCGGTGTGGCGGCCGCGGGCGTCGTGCATCTCGCGGACCGCCGCGAGAAGCTCCACGGCGGTCGTCTCGCGAAAGCCGTAGTTGCGCCGATTGCGGTAATACCGCTCGGTCAACATGTCTTCCACGCTCAGCAGCTCGCCGGTATCGAGATCGACAGGCGTCTTCAGCGTGAAGAGTCCGCTGCTCCGCACCGGGTAGGAAACGACCGCATCGGCCGCGTTGACGAGCAGGCACGGCGTGCCGGCCAGGCACGCCAGCCGCTGCACCTCCACGCTCTCGCAAATCAGGAAGGCCGACCGCAGCAGCACGTGCAGCTCGAGCAGCCGGGTCTGCTGCGCGTCGCCGGCAAGATCGATGACGCGGCGGTGCCGAACGCGCGCCGCCGCCGGCTCGCCAATCCGCACGACGGTGTAGCCGCTCGCCTCCAGGAACCCGATCGCGTCCAGAAACGGCTCGATTCGCGTTCCAATCTCCAGCGTGACAACGTGCCCGTCCGCCGTGATGCCGGCTGCCGCGGCCTCTCGCCTCGCCTGCTGTTCCAATGCGGCGGGAAGCCGCACGGGCACCGGCTCCCGTAGCAGCCGCCGGGGGAATGTGGTCGAAGACAACGGCACGCGCGGGGACATGCGTGCCGAGGCGTGCTGCATCCAGCGGCGCAGCGCCTCGCGCACGCGCGCGGGCCACGACTCGTTGCCGGCGAGACGCCGCAGCTCCAGGTACATCTCCTGCCAGAAAGAACGCCTGCCTCGCGCCACCCGGTCCCGGAGACCCTCGCGGAGCGCAGCCGCCGACCACTTCAGCACGCACGGCCAGGCGGCGATGCCCTCAGATGCGGCACGCGGCGCGGCATCGCTGGTCAACGCGAGCAGCACGTCATCGCCGGCCGGACGCGACGGCAGCAGGCGCACGCGCGCCTGGTCGCGCCGCGCCGCCGCCAGCACCGCCGCGAGATCGACGGCGAGTCGCCCGCGCGAGGCGGCATCGGGCCTGGCCGCCACGGTGCGGCCGCCCGCACGGCATGAGACGGTCAGCGTGACGGGTTGCCTCCGCCGCGCAGGCCGAGGCGATGCGTCACCATCAGCACCTCGTATACCGCGCGCCGCCCCAACCGCCGCGACCGTCCCCACAGGAGACGCGACCCGACGAGGGCGTTGTAAATCGCGTGCCGGACGTAATGTTTCGTCAGCTTGTTCGTCCGCTCGATGGCGTTGATGGTGCGGGCGAAGCCGTGTGATACCTCGGTCTTTCGCAGATGCCGCCAGCCATAGCGCAGCTGGTACGTCGCCAGCATCCGTATCCACTGCGAGCGGGCGATGCGCACCGGAGGGTCGGGCGCGGAGACGTAGTCGCGCCACAGCGACAGCGAATGCTGGAACCACGGCGGCGTGGCGAACCACTTCGGTTCCTCGCCGGCCACGACGAGCGTCGTCGCCTGGCGCTCGACGCTCGTTGCCGACGACTGGCGGCGGAACCAGAGGACCTCCGGCACCTGGCGAATGCACCCCTGCAGCGTGAGCTCCGCCATCAGCAGGCGATCGGGACGCAGCACCGGCCGGAAGATCCCGGCCTTCGCCAGGTTCTCGATCCGCATCAGGCCGTAGACCATGTCGCCGCAGCCGACGCCCGCGCGGCAGAAGTGCCGCCACCGCGCATCGACGTCCGGCATGCCGGCGCTCTCGAACAGCCGCGGCCCCTTCTCGAGCTCGTCCCCCTCCTGCGACATGCGCCGCGTGATGGGGTACGCCAGGATGGCCGAAGGATCGCGGTCGAGCTCGTAGACGAGGCGTTCGAGCCAGTGCGGATGCCAGCGATCGTGATCGCTCACCCACGCGAAGAGCGTGGCCGAGGGACATTCGCGCGCGGCGCGCTCCGCGACTTCCCGCCACGTGGCGATCATCGCCTTGCGGGCATCGCGCCTGACGTAGCGGATGCGCGGATCCTCCTCCGCGTACCGCCGCGCCACCTGCTCGGTCTCGTCAACGGAGGCGTCGTCGAGCAGCACGAGCACGAAGTCGCCGAACGACTGGGCGAGCAGCGAGTCGAGCGCCGCCGGGAGGTTCGCCGCGTTGTTGTAGAGGGGCATGCCCAGGACGACGCGCGGCCCGTCGACGGCCTGCCGCGGCTCCGTGCGCGTAACCGCGCGCGAGCGCGCCGGCGCATCGAGGCGTCCGACCAGGTGCCGGATGGCGAAGTCGGAGCGTTCGACCATGCGAACCGCCTTGGGCGGCTTCTTGTTCGCGGCCGTGTATTCGGTTTCGAGCACCGGCACTTCCGTGAGCCGGTACCGTTCGGCCAGTGCCTCGCTGACGCTGACGAGCTCGGTGTTGTACGGCGAGCGCTCGCGATTGAGGCTGTAGAGCAGCGGGCAGCCCGCAGCGGCGACGATCGACGCGTAGTCGCGCACCTGCTCGTCCGTCATTTCCTGGAACGACACCATGTTCACCGCGAGGTCGAGCGGCAGCGTCGAGGCACGCGTCGCCAGCGTGTTGGGCACGAACACGAAGTCCGCGTCGCGCCATTCTTCCAGCGCACGGTCCTCCCCTTCGCCCCAGAACAGCATCCTGGAGCCGGGAAACATCGCGCCGAGATACGTGGCGGAGAAGAGGAACAACTCCGGAAAATCGATGACGACGTAGGTCGAGCGCGGGAAGAGCGTCTTGAACTGGTAGGCAAAGCCGCCCCATCCGGCGCCAATCTCGCAGACGATCGGCCGTTCGATCTGCCGCATCGCCGGCAGCACCCCGCCGCGTTCCATCCCGATCAGCACTTCATAGAACTTCAGCGTGTCCACGTTGAACAGCTGGCCGCCGAGCTCGTAGCCGAAGCCGCCCATCGCGCGCGACTCGGGGACGAGCAGCGCATCGCCACCCAGCTCGCGCAGCTGGTGCAGGCGCCGCGCGAAGTGCTGACGCCGCTCATCGTTCTTGTCCCGATAGTCGTAGGGCCGGATGCCGGTGATGTGGAACGCGTGCTGGCGCAGCTTGGCCACAATCAGCGGCGAGGCCTCGATCATGTAGTCGATGTTGGCGAGCTCCTCGGTCCAGTACCCGCTGGCCGCAGCCGTGGCATCGACTGCCGCCGCAGCGGCCGCCGCGCGGCCCTTGATGCGCAGCACCGCGTCGCGCGCCCGCTGATATGACTCGTAGCCCGGCGCCGTAGACCCTTGGCTCATGACGGCTCCGGCGACGCGTGCGGCGCGCTCGTATACGGAGGCAGATCGCGCGTGTCGACACGCGGCAGCTCGAAACGGCGGTCGGCGTCCAGGTCGACGCGGCGGCGCACGCTCGTGAAGGCCGCCGTGTAGCCGCAGTCCCGCAGGATCGTCGTCGTGTCCGTCGTGTAGGTTCGCGGGCCGCCCCAGGGATAACAGAACGACACGTGCGACTGACCGGTCAACGCCTTGATCCAGCCGACGCCGTCGCGCAGCTCGCACTGCTGCTGATCGACGGTCAGCCGCGACAGCATCCGATGCGAGCGCGTGTGATAGCCGAATGCCATCCCGGTTGCCGCCATCTCGGCCACCATGGATTCGCTCAGGTACAGCTCGCGCGCGAAGCTCTCCTCCGGTCCGATCCAGCGGTCGAACAGCGCGTCGAGGACCCGCTCCGCGGTCTCGAGCGGCAGCTCATAGTTGAGAAGATTCTTGAGGGTGCGCTCGTCGGCATGTTCCCAACTGTCGATGCCAAAGATGCGACCGTCCGCGGCATCGGCGCGCCCGGCCGTTGGATGGCATTCGCGCGCGAGCGCGGCGGCGAATCCTTCCGCTCCGAGCCGGGCGAGCAGGAAATGCACCTTGTGGACGCCGAGCACGCGTGGTGTCGTCCCGTACGGCAGCTGCGCGAGATAGAAGACGCCGCCGATACCGCGCCGCCGCAGGATCGGCCACACCGTCGTGTAGTGGTCGACGAAGCCATCGTCAAACGTGAGAATCGCCGCGTCGGCCGGCAGCGGCGCGGCGCGCTCGATGGCGGCGAGCAGCTCGTCGAGCGAAATGACGTGGTATTGCTCCTGCAGCCAGTCGAGTTGCTGTTCGAACAGTGCGGGCGGCAGCGCACGGATGGCCGGGAAGGGCGTCGCATCGCTGTCGCGTACGTAGTGGTACATGACCGCGAGACAGCGGTTCCCCATTACCGTGTACCTGCCTCCATGGCGACCAGCGACAGCCCCGCATCGCGCCGCGCGCGATCGCGGAGGTAGGCGTCAATCATTCCCGTCGCGAAGTTCTCGTACAGCCTCCGCACGGCGCCGGCATTGAAATCCGCGCGCTTGTACACCCGCCCGCCACCCGCCTGCGGCACGCCGTTGAGCGGCGACCGCGCATGCGCCTCACCGATCGACGCCAGCGCCTCCGCGGCGGCGACGATCGTCTTGTTGCCGATCTCGTGCGGGCCGTCGCCGGCACGAATGTCGGGACGGACGTGCGCGAGAATGGGGCCGGTGTCGACGCCGATGTCGAGAAAATGAATCGTGGCGCCGCAGTATTCCGGTTCGCCGTTCACCAGCGGCCAGAAGTTGGTGCCTGCACCGCGGTAGTACGGGGAGAGCCCGAGATGGACGTTGATGATGCGGCCGGGAAAGGTGTCGATCAGCGGTTGCTTCAGCATCGCGGTGCCGAAGACAAGCACGACCTCGGGCTCTAACTGGCGCATCGCGTCGATCTCCGCCGCCGCATTGCAGCCACCCGCCGCCACACCTCGTGCAGGCACATGGACCCGATCGTGGTCGCGGAAGAACGTCTCCTCCGATTGGTCGCGCGCATCGAAATGGCGCTGGATCGCCGCCTCGTCCTCCGGCGTCGTCGCGTAGGTCAGCGGCTTGAACGATTTCGCTTCCTGCCACACGCCGCGAACGTCGAGCCGCGCCGCCACTGCGTTGGCCATGAAGTTGTGCCGGCGCATCTCGCTCGTCAGCACAATCGCGCGCACGTCGCTCGTTGCAGCCACCGCCGTCAGTCCTTCCCCGTGCTGCCCGGCAGCTCTCCGCGCCAGAGACCCGTCATGTAGAGACCGCGGTAGAGCGTCACGGCAGTGCGGTGACGGGCCTTCCGCAACGCGCTCTTGACCTCTTTGCCACGCCGCATCCAGGCGTCCCGCCGCAGCCGCTGCTGCTTCCGCCGCACTTTCGCGTCCTGGCGTTCGCTCTTGTCGCGGATGCGCGCGCGGACATGCTGCTCTTCCCAGCGCCGCTGGCTGTCCCACTCGTCCTCGCGCGGTTCGTTCAGCAGCCACTGGCCGAGGCGCGTACGGCCCGCCGCCACGCCGGCATGGACGACTGGCGCGAGCCATCCGGCGCGCGGCAGCGTCGTGTCGGCGGACGGACCGTCGCGGTGCGCCGCCTCGAGCGCATCCACGAACGCCGGGGTCGCGCGCCGCTCCATCCCGAGCGGACGGACGAACCGCCGGAGGAAGCGCGTGTTGCGGTCGTCGCGCCGGCCGTCCAGCGCGACCGCCGCCGACAGCTGCGTCAGGTGCTCCTCGATGCTCGACGCACGGTGCAGCAGTCCACCTTCCACGGTCACCAAGTAGCGGAAGTGGAGCATCTCCTCCTGGTGGGACCGGTACTCTGGCAGCGTGAACGTCAGCACCGGGCGGCCGACGATGGCCGCCTCGAGAAACGCGGTGGTGACGAGGCCGACCACGGCGCTGCTGTAGTACAGCGAGTCGAAGTAGTCGTCCTTCGCGTCGGGGTCGATCGGATTGCGCCCATAGAACGCGACGTTCTCGAGTCGATCGAGGCTGACGCTCGCCCATTCCTTGATGCGCTCGGGATGAGGACGCACCAGCACGCCCACGTGCCGCAGCCGCTCGTCAGCGCTCGTCCGCAGCGCGTCGATCCAGCGCCGGACGAGCACTGGTTCGGGCGGATCCGGTGTCGGACTCAGCGCCGAGTGCACCCACAGCACGAACGGGCGGCCTGGATCGAGACCGACGGTTCGGCAAAACGCCTCGCGCGTGCGTTGCGGCGTGCGCGTGAACCATTCGTCGTAGCATTGCGCCCCGGTTTCGACGATGCGATCGGCGGGAAGCCGATGCATCTCTATCGCTTCCTGGCGCTGCACGTCGTTCCAGACCAGCACACGATCGGGCGACACGTGCAGCAGGCCCTTGCTCGACAGGTGATCCCAGCTCATGATCGCCGCGACCACTGGAATGCGGAGCGCTCGCGACGCCTTCAGCAGGTCCATCTGCTGCGAGCGCGAGAATGTCAGCGAGGCGAGCACGACGAGGTCCGGCGCCTGCCGGCGCAGATAGCGCTCGAACAGCACGCTGCGCGGCATCACGCGCTCGAGCGCTTGGAGTGCGACGCGGGTCGCCGCCGGTCCAATCCACGGCAGCCGCGCGGACCAGCGCACGAGGCGCGCCGTGCGTTCCTCCGCGCGCATCCTCAGCTTCGGCGACGAGGTATATGGCGGCTCGAGCGCGCGCACGTAGTCGAGCCCGACGCGAAGCTTGCGCGCGGTTGGGTACCACGTCTCGTCCTCGAGCCGCGGCAGCAGATCCCACGTCACGCCCGGACATTCCGCCGCCAGGCGTTCGGCAAGCTGCCGTCCCCCGAGCGTCTCCTCTTCGTCGGCCGTCAAGTGCACGCGATGGCCGCGCGCGGCGAGCTCGCGAATGACGGACTCGAAGTTGCGGAAGTGCGCGTGATGCAGCGCCGCAAAGAGCACCTGCACGAGGACTGCTACTCCCGCCGCGCGATCACGCGCAGGTTCTTGCCGTAGCCGCCGGCATTGACGAAGAACTGCAGCAGATCGGCGATCTCTTCCACGCCGTCATCGGCCTTGCCGTGCACTTCCCGGCGGTACCACAGGAAATCGACGATATCGAGCCCTTCCGTCGCCACGTACACGGTGTCCAGTCCCTCGCGCGCCATGAGGTCGCGCATCGTCGCCGGCGTGTAGTAGTTCAGGTGGTGCGTCGGCCAGATGAAATGGGCGTCCTTGCCCATCAACAGCCGCGAGGCGGAGTCGTAGTTCGGCACGTAGAGGAATACGATGCCGCCCGGGCGCAGCAGCGAGACCGCGGCGCGCAGCGTCTGCAGCGGGGCGAAGAGATGCTCGAGGACGTCGAAGAGGGAAACAACGTCGAAGCTCCCCGGCTCGAACGCGGCGTCCTCCAGCGCGGCGGTGCAGAGATTGAGCTGCCGGCTCCGGCCGAACTCGATGGCCGAGGGATTCAAATCAATTCCGACGGCGTCCCAGCCCGCATCGCCCGCCGCTTCGACAACGAAGCCCGTACTGCATCCGACGTCGAGATAGCGCGGCCGCGGGGTCCGCAGGTGCGGCGACATCAGCGCGACGCGCTCGCGCCCGAACCGCTCGACGCGGTACTCGTGACTCTGGATGCCCAGCTCCCGGACAATGTCCTGATACTCCTGCGAGGCGTATACCTCGCGGTAATGCGCCTCGTCGAACGTGGGGCTGACGTAGACGAGGTCGCAGGACGCGCAGCGCACGATCCGCATGTGGTCCTTGTCCAGCTCGGGGCGGGCGTCCGCGCTGCCGCACGTGGGGCAGGCGCGCGATCGCAGCAGGTCGTCGGGAATCCTGCCGTGGATGCGGACCAGCTCGTCGATCGGGTGCGTCCGCTTCGCGATCAGCTGCTGGTACGAGGTGCCCGGACGCAATCGCGTCACGTCCACCGGCTGATACTCGTCGAAGCGACGATACGGAATCTGCATCGGAGGCTGAATCACTTTCGCCCGGCGCGCGTCAGCAGGAATTCGGCGTACTCGAGGTCCGCGGGACCGTCGATATCGACCGACTCCTCCGCGTTCATACCGAGTGGCCACGATCGCTCGCCGTACAACGACCCCCCCTTGACGACCGCGCTGCGGACGGCGAGGACCGCGGGACCGTTGCGCGCGAAGAGACGCGGCTTGTCCTGCCGTCTGGTGACGGTCGGACCGTCGAGCAATGGTTTCAGAAGACCATCTTCGAGGCGCATGACCGAGACCGGATTGAACTGGTGCGGCACCTCGGTGACGGAGACGACCGAGTCGGCTGCGGTACGCTCGAGCCAGTCGATCGCCGCGTCGATGTGCTCGCCTCGCCGCAGCGGCGACGTCGGCTGCAGCAGCACGAGGATGTCCGCGGGAAAGCCACGCTCCTCCATCGCGTCGAGCGCATGCTGCAGGACCGGCAGCATCGGCGCTGCGTCGGCGGCCAGTGACGCCGGACGCATGAACGGGACCTCGAGGCCGAGTGACGTCGCGCAGGCGGCGATGCGCTCGTCGTCCGTGCTGACGATCGTCCGCGTCAGCCGCGTGCTGGCCTTCACCGCGTCAGCCGTGTAGGCCAGCAGGGGCCGCCCGCAGAGCGCCACCAGGTTCTTGTTGGCAATGCCTCTGGAGCCGCCGCGCGCCGGAATGACGCCGAGCACCCGCATCACACCGGCTGGGCGAAGACGAGCCGCTTCTGCACGCGCAGCGGCACGCGCGCCAGCAGGTCCGCGATGCGGCCGCCTGCATGCCCGTCGCCGTACAGCGGATCCGAGGGATAGCGCCCGTGCGCCAGCTGCCGCTTGATACCGGCGACGATGCCGTGGCGGTCGTACTCCACGTCCACGACGTTGGGACCCCGGTCGCGCCCGAGTTGCCGCGTGCCGATGTTCACGGCAGGGACGCCGAGGAACGCGCCCTCGCGAATCGGCGCGCTCGAGTTGCCCACGGCGCAGACGCTCAAGAGCATCAGCCGCACGTAGGTGTCGATCGGGAAGTTCTTGTAGAAGCGGATGTATTCCGGCTTCAGCTTTTCGCGGAACGTCCGCATGCCGCTGGCGATGTCGTCGGAGCCGGCGTCGACGTTCGGCCACAGCATGATCGTCGGCATGCGCAGCTCGTCGAGCGCCATGAGCGTTTCCCACACCTGGGCCTTGCCCTGGCCGTACTCGGTCGTGACGGGATGCTGGTTCACGAGGAGAAAGGGCCGCGTGACGTCGACGTGCGCACCCACGCCTTCGCGCTCGAGCCACTCGGCATGCGGGAGATCCGCGCCGCCGTGCGCGATCTCGGCGACGAGATCGATGCGCGGACAGCCGACGGCGTGCACCGTATCCGGCGCCTCGCCCATTCTGATGATGCGTTCGGCAGCCGCGGTGTTGGCGGGAAAGTGGATGTGCGCGAGCTTGGTGACCGCATGGCGGACGCTCTCGTCGATGGTCCCGCTGATCTCGCCGCCCATCGTGTGGGCGATGGGAATGTTCATGTAGGCGGCCGCGATGGCCGTCGCCATCGTCTCGAAGCGGTCGCCGACGCTGACCACGACGTCGGGCTTCAGCATCTCGAACAGCGTCGGCAGCTCGATGAGGCCGAGACCCGTCGACTTCGCCATGGTGGCCGGCGTCTCACCTTCGACGATCATCGTCACCCGGGCATCGGGCTTGAACCCGTCCTCCTCGATGACGTCGATGACCGAACCGAAGCGGTCGAGCAGCGCCGACGCGCCGACGATGAGCTGCAGCTGCAGCTGGGGATGCGCCCGGACGGCACGCATCACCGACTTGATGCTGCTGTAGTTGGCGCGGGAGCCGATGAAAATACAGACTTTTCGCACGTCCGTCCCTATGCGGCCTCGAAGTAGCGCTTCCACCGCGCGCCCGTCTTGGCCAACCGCTTGCGCGCCCGGAGCACGTAGCCGCGGATGCGCTTGCGGCCGCGTGTGACCACGCCGCTGTCGCCGAACGCGTCGACCGCGAGTACAGGCATCGTCGCGGCGAGCAGCAGCGGCCGCACGAGATACCTGGAGGCCGCCGGGCGCTCCGGCGCGCGCGCCGGCGAATGCGCGAGCTCTTCCACGGCATCAGCGAAGATGGGAGTCGCGGGGCGCTCGATACCGAGCGGCCGGATGAACGACCCCACGAAACGCGCCGTCTCCGCGGCCGCTGTCTCCGGGCACTCGAGGACCTCGGCGAGCTGGGCAACGTGCTCGGCGAGCGTGGCGGCAATACGCAGGAACCCGCCGTTCTGCGGCAGCAGGTGGTGGAAGTGAATGGTGCCCTCCTGCGTTCCCGCGAACTCCGGCGCGAGCAGCGTACACACGGGACGGCCGATGATCGCCGCTTCGATCATCGCGCTGGTATTGATGCCGACCACGGCGGCGCTGTGAAAGAGCGAGTCGAAGAAATCGTCGCGGCTCTCTGCCTCGATCGGGTTGTACGACTGGCGCGGGAAGACCGTGACGTCCGGTTCACCCGCGAACGGGGCGTCACCCCAGCGGTGGAAATTGTAGGGATGCGGACGGATCAGCACGTTCAGCTCCCGCAGCACCCGGTGGGAGCTGTGGCGGAGCGCCTCCACCCAGCGACGGACGAACGCCACTTCCGCGCTCGATTCCGAGATGAAGCTCGATGAACCGGTAAACAGCACGAACGGCCGCTCGTCGCGCAGCCCGGCGCGCTGGCAGAACGACGTGCGATCGCGTGCCGGGGTCCTCGCGAACCATCGATCGAACAGCTGCGCCCCCGTGACCGCGATCCGTTCCGCGGGAATGTAGTGGTACTCCTGCGCCTCGCGGCGCTGCGCCTCGTTCCACACGAGGGTGCGGTCCGGCTCGACGCGCAGCAGCCCCTTGTTCGTCAGGTTGTCCCAGCTGGCGATGCACACCGCGGTGCGGATGCCGCAGGCACGCGCCCCTCTGATCCAATCGACCTGCTCCGATGCCGCCGTCACCAGCGGCGAGACGAGCAGCACGTCCGGCGACTGGTCGCGCAGGAAGTCGGCAATCGGCTCGCAGACAGGAATCGCGCGTTCCGCCGCCATGAGGGCGCGCTCGGCGCGCGCCACCGTGCGCGCGTCAACGCGCGGAATCGCGTCCAGCCAGTGATACGGCCGCGGCAGCACTTTCCGCTTGATCCGCGCGCGCAGCGCCGGCGCCGCTGCGAACCGTGGATGCAGGAAGCGGACGAAATCCATCGTCGCACGAACCGTGCGGGCGACGTCGCTCCAGACGCCGGTCCGCTCCGGAACGACGCCGAGCACCGTCACACGATCGGCATACGCGCGAAGCCCTTCGAGGCCAACCGGCTTCCTGACGCGCTGGCTGTTGACGGCAATCGCGACGTTATGCCCGCGAGCCGCGAGCTCCTCGACAGCCGAGTCGTAGAACCGCAGGTACTCGGGCGAGTCCATCAGAAACAGGATCTTCACGACGTCAGTCCCGTGTGACCGTCCGCTTGACGAGCACGGCCTGTTCGTCGCGCATGGTCCACACCTGGAATATCGGATGTGCCGCGAGATACTGCCGCACCGCGAGCGCGATGCCGGGGCAGGTCGGTGCCTCGAAATCGTCCATGACGATGATGCCCTCGTCGGCCACGCGCGGTCCGAAGTACTCGAGGCAGTTCAGCGTCGGCTTGTACAGGTCCACGTCGAGATGCACCAGCGAGTATCGCCGCTCCGGCCACGTCGGCATCACGAGCGATGCATCGCCTTTGTCGGCTGCACCAGCACACTGACGTCGCGCAACGCCCGCGAGGCATCGCGAATGCCCGTGACCCAGCGGCGGATGAACGGCAGTTCGTCGTGCGAGATGAACTTCGACGAACACAGATACAGGAGGTACGGCGCATGGATGGCCAGTCCGACGCGAGCGCAGAAGCTGTCGCGGCTGTCGCGCGGGCGCCACGAAACCAATGGTCGTACGCCGCCGCGCCCGTGATGCGGACAGCCGTCCGCTGCACATCGTGCAGCGTTGTCGCTTCGTCGGCCATCGCGCGAACCCATACCGTAATCAGACCGAGCGTGTCGTGAATCAACCCCTTGTTCGTCAGGTTGTCCCAGCTGTACGCGCACAAGCCCGCCGGTACCTTCAAGGCGCGTGCGCTGCGCACGATGTCCGACTGCGGCGAGCCTGGCTCGACGAGCGGCGTGACGAGGACGAGATCGGGGTCGTGCGGGCGGATGAAGGCGTCGACGGCCGGATCGCGCGGTATCGCTCGATCGCACTGCCGCAATACCCTGCGCAACAGCGGACGCCCGATCGGTGATCGCGCGAGCGGCGACTGCAGCAGCGCCGTCAGCAGCTTCGGGAGCCTTGCGCTGTGCGCGCTGCCGAAGCTTCGTCGCGCTGGCGTATTCCGGCTCCAGATACCGCAGATAATCGAGCGCGCGGCGGATCTCGGCGCCGAGAAACGACCAGCGGTTGAACGGGACTCGCAGCCCGGGCACGTAGCGCAGACGCCGCGATTCCCGCCTGATGCGGTCGATCAGATGGGTGCGATGCGGATCCGCAACCACGACGACGTCGTGTCCGCGATCCGCAAGCATCCGCAACGTCGACTCGAAGTTGCGGACGTAGACCGTACTGCGCATGAAAAAGAGGAGCTTCACGGATCGCTAGTCGATCTGACTCTTGTCGCGAAGGCTCGCGGCAAGCAGCGCCGCGGCGGCACGTTTCGGGTCTGCGTCGCTCTCCTCGCGCTTCCACGCCAGATGCCGGTGCGAGATCTCCGAGGCCCGCTCGATTTCGCGAACGAGTTGCTGCGCGTCGGCGGCGCCGAGCCCGTCACGGCCGAGCATGGCGGCAATCTCCATCGCCAGGTCGAAATACTGAAACGCGACCGTCAGCCCCAGCAGTCTCGCGAGCCGTCGCTGCGCCGCACCACCATCCCCGGCGATGGCCGCGGGCTCGCGCAGGTAGAGGCAGTGCGCCCACGTGACATCGCGCTTCGAGTAGATCGTCGCGCGATATCCGGCGCGCCGCAGCATTGTCCGGTTGAGCGCGCGCAGCGTGAATCCCTGCTGCACCAGGTACGCGTCGACGTCGTGAAAGACCGGTTGCCCCGAGTAGAACGGCTGAAACGACACCTCGAGGTACACGCCGAGCAGCGACGTGATCAGCCGCTGGCCGGAATGCAGGATGTCGAGCTCGGTCCCCTGCGTGTCGAGCTTCAGGAACGCGGCCTGCTCGAATCCGTAGCGCGAAGCCGCGTGGTCGGGTGTCACGCACCGCACGTCGATGGTCGAGACCAGACCACCGCGAATTTCGGCGCCAGGTAGTACTTGCCCGTGACCTCCGCATTGGGCAGCAGCAATGAGCTCATTCCTGGTTCGGCGGTAATGTGCAGCTGTCGCGGCTCGCTGGAGGACGCGATCGCCTCGGCGAACACGGTCACCGACCGCCATCGACCCTCGCGCGGCAGTTGCTCCTGCAACCGCACCGCTTCGGCCGGATCCGGCTCGGCAACCACGTAGCGCGCGAATGGCGCGACGGTCAGCAGCGGGTACAACGCCTGCCCGCGGCCGCCCACGTCGACAAACGTCGAGTCCGCTTCGCGCAGCAGTGCCGTCAGCACTGGCAGATCGAGGACTGAGAACAGTTTCTTCGGCAGCGGCATCGGCGAGTTTCCAGCCCGTCAGACCCTCCCGAGCACCCGTCGCGACATCGCGGTCACCGACACGATCGTCTGCAGGGCGCGCTGCAGCGTGCGCGTATGGGCCGGCAGATCGCTTGCCGCCGGCCGCAGCGCCGCCTGCTCTTCTATGGCGCGCACCACGCGCGGCGTCGCCGACTCGTCCAGACCGTACGGACGGACGAACGCCCGGATGAATTCGCGCACGCGCGCCTGATCTCGCCCGGTGGATGCAAATGAGCGCGCGAGCGCATCGACGTGCTCCTGGAGCGTAGCGGACAGCTGGAGCAGGCCGCCCCGCTCGAGATGCCGGAAGTGCAGCGTCCCTTCCTGCGTGTCCGACAGTTCCGGCACGCGGAAGGAGTAGACGAGCCGCCCGACGATCCCCGATTCGATGAGCGCGCTCGTATTCACGCCGACGACCGCGTGCGAGTGGTACATCGAGTCGTAGTACTCGCTGCGCGCCTCGGGTCCGATCGGGTTGGCGCCGGCCCGCGGCCAGATCGCGACGTCGCGCGCGTGCGAAAGATCGGTCTCGGCCCACTGTACGGCGTTCTGCGGATGCGGACGCACGAGAACGCCAGCGGTGCGCAGCGTCTCGCTGCTGCTGGCGCGGATGGCGGCAATCCAGCGGCGCACCACGTCCACTTCGTATGGCGCGATGAACGGTGACGAGCACAGGTAGAGCAGGTAGGGGCGGTCCGGGTCCAAGCCCACGCGCGCGCAGAACGCAGCGCGCGTGAGGGACGGCGTCGTGGCAAACCAGTGGTCGTACGCCTGCGCGCCGGTGACGACCACCTGCTCCGGCCGTGCACCGTGCAGCTCCACAGCCTCCGTGCGCTGCAGCTCGTTCCAGACGAGCACGCGGTCCGGCATCTCGTGGATGAGACCCTTGGTCGTGAGGTGATCCCAGCTGCCGACGCCGAGCACGCTGCTGATGCCCCGGCGGCTCGCGCAGCGCACGTAGTCGACCTGCCGCGAACCAAAATACAGCAGCGGCGTGACGAGCAGCACGTCGGCCTGGCAGCGGTCGAATACGGCCTCGACCTCGCGCCGCACCGGAATGGCGCGCTCCACGGCGCGGAAGGCGGCGGTGAGGGCGCGGATGCCGGCACGCGACCGGAGCAGGGGCAGATCGCTGATCCACACGAGCGGCGCGAGCGCCTGCTCTCTCCCGCGCGCGCGCAGCTTCGGTGCATCGTCGAAGACCGGCGACAGGTAGCGCCAGTAGTTGAGCGCTTCGCGCACGCCCGTCGAGACGCCCTGCCACGGATCGCGCTTCGCCGCGCGCACGGTTTCCACGGTGAACGTGTCGGGAAAACGCTCGCGCAGGCGCTCGACGATTGGCGTCCCGTCGACCACGCCAGGCTGCGACGCGCGGTCGGTCACGAGGTGAACCGTGTGACCACGCTGCGCGAGCAGCGCGAGCGTTGACTCGAAGTTGCGCAGGAAGCCGAGGTGCGTGATGGCGAAAAGGACGCGCATTATGCACGCGCTCCAGCGGGCAGCGCCAGCCCTTTGAACCGACGGGAGCGCTCGAGCTCGACCGTCGCCCACCCGCCGGTCGCAGCGGCCGCCTGCAGGCGCTGGTGTTGATCGAGCGGCAGACGCTCGCTGTGATACGCCGTCGCGGGCGTTCCACAGTAGGCCGCCAGAATCGCCATCTCGCCGTAGCTGCCGACAAACGCGCGCGCGCCGGCCAGCACCTGTGTCTGCGCGCGTCGCACGTCGGGGGCAGGCGCCAGCATTCGCACACGC